>JAEEGK010002120.1_pt1 | contig 49519 bp, 46 predicted proteins | sample 8958771 | NCBI WGS metagenome assembly JAEEGK01 (sample SAMN16246547, study PRJNA631951) | gut metagenome | biome: gut microbiome; feature: rumen; material: SC-attached | host: Bos | place: Iran: Karaj | collected 2018-10 | reverse complement strand
TTGTTACCGACGACACTCCAAAACAATTTCAAGAGGCGATCAAGTCAGAATTTCAAAACCTTAACTACGGCATCAAAGCCGATGTGGATTTCCAAACCGACGGCTACAAAATTCACGAAGAAATCAAGAGCCACGACTACCACGGCTACCCGCTCATTCTTGGCGGCTACTACGAAAAAGAGGTTACCGAAAACCTCAAAGGCAACTTTCTCAACATTTCGTGGCCGGTGCTTGACAAGGTGGTTTTCGACACTTACTACGCCGGCTATTCCGGTGGAATACGCTTAATTGAAGATATTTACACAGTTGCTGTAAGACGATTCAATTAGTTTTTTTATTCATTTTCTTTAAGAAACAGCCGTGACTCAGTGATGGGGATCGGCTGTTGTATTTGTTTGGAGGGCTTCCCCATTTATTAATATACATTTATAATCCAATTTTATTACGCCATAATCTAAAAAAACGTTGATTTTCAGGATCTTTAAAATCAAGCTTTTCCATTTCATTTTTTATTTCCTCAACAATTGTTTTAGCTTCTTCAATTTTACCATTATCGAAATAAAAATTTGCAAGGAATAAATTATATTGTATTAATCTTCTTAAAAATATTGGTTTTTGAGTTGAAATGTCTTCTTGTATTTTTATAGCATGTTTGATATTTTTTTCGGTCTCTTTCGAATAAATGCAGGCAAGTTTGAAATATAAATTCGATAATTTATCTATAGATTCTGAATCTTTACAATTATCTTCTTCTAAGATTTTAATCTCTTTTTGTAGAGAAATAGATTTTGCTTCATTAAGATTTACAGATGTAATATTCATTAATTTGAGCGCTTCCAATATGCCATCATAAGAATTTGAAGATTCTAGGATTTTTTTTAAATCTACAAAACCGAGCTCTTCTGCATTTTTTCTCATTATTTTATTAAATGTTAGCTGATCAACATATTCATCGATAAATGGAATTGTGTTTGTGTATTTGACTTGCATTACCATACTACTCCCAATACAATTCGCAAATGGTACAAATTTTTCATATTCATACTCTGAAATCCTTTCGTAATTTTTTAGATAAATTGACCAATCTTCTTTTTCAAATTCGATTTGTTCACATAATGACTCCGCTAATAAACCATGTAATTTATAAGCTGATTTTTTGTTATCAAAACTTAAAATTGCACGGTCAGAAAGAACAGATAATGTATCTTCCAATTCATCGCAAACACCTTTTAATAAGTCTTTAATTACGTAATCTTCAATATATTCACTCGGCCATAACACGAAATGTCGTAAAACAATTTGTTCGTTTTTACTAAAGTTTTTAAATATGATTAAACGTTTTAAGAACATTTTGATATTTTCTTCACGTCTTTTTGTCGAAATAACACCACCCCTGCGTCTTTTTTTACGGAATGATTCATCGTAAAACAATTGTTTAATTTCATCTAATTTTTTTTTGGATTTGTTACACAAGTAGAAGCCGAGCTGTTCTGCAAGAAGTGGATTGAAATGTATAAAACTGAACAGTTCATCAAAAGATTTAAAATCAGTGTATATATCTCCTGCTTTTGATAAAAAAACTTCTTTTAAAAATTCAATATCATTATCATCATTCAAGTTCAAATGCTGAAAATCGCTATACCTTTCTCTTGAGATAATTAAAATTTTCCAATTACTAGGAATTTCAATGAGTTCATCTACAAAATCATTGTTTGCATTTTGTTCTGATGTTTCATTAATATCCAATATTAGAAGATTATGGTCTTTTTGTATATTTAAGTGTGTTATTATTTGTTGGAATTTATCATCAAGACTTTCATCAGTATCCAATTGCAGTTTCATTTTTTTATTAATTTCTGCGACAAAGTCCTCTTTTATATTTATACCAACCACAATGTAAATAATTTGACCAAATAAATCTTTATATTTATCTGCCAACAGAAATGCAAGCGAGGTTTTTCCGCTTCCGCCAATTCCATTGAGATTAAAAACTCTATTGACACAAATACCATGATATAATTCTTCAACCTTGTAATCGCGAGGAATTAAGTTGCCAATTATAGATAATGAAGTTTTGGGTGTTTCCATTGTGTTGTTATCGTGCAATCGTAATATGCGACATAAAGCTGACTCAAAGTCATAATCAGGACTTTGAATATATTTAACAGTTTGATAATCTTTTAAATTTTTATGTAATTTGGTTCGCAAGACCTCAGGAATTTTATCTAATATTTTTTCAGAACATTCGATTGGTATAATATTCCTTTGTTCTTTAACCATCATAATTATTTCGTTATAATATGTGTCAATAATTTTAGTTTCTCTCCAAGACTCATTGTTTAAAATCAATATGAACTCTTTGGAATTTTCAATTGTATCAACTATTTGTTGGCGATAATCACCCTTTGTCATACTATCCAAATCCCAAAAAACTTTTTTGTTGTATTTAAATAAAATATCCCTAATCATCTTAGCATACTCAACCCCTCCATTTGCGCGTCGGTAACTAATGAAATAGTCGTATGTGTATTTTTTTTCCATTTTATTTAATTTTAAATTATTCGTTAAGCATCATTGATGAGACTTAGCGTGTTCTCGTGTTGCAAATGTAAATACATAATTTGTTTTCTCCAAATAAATTCACAAATTTATTTACATATTGTGCAAAATATTGGATATCTATCCTTTTACTCCGCCTTGCCCTCCATCTTCAATGCCCTCGCAAAATCTTCGAGCAATGACATCTGCAAATCTGAAACCCAATCGTCTTTTATGTCGAGGTCTTTTTTATCGCTGCCGAGGCATTTGTAAATCTTGTCGTTGCAAAAATATGCGCGGCTAAATTCTGAAACCATTTGGCTGCCGTCTTCGGATGGGTGTTGGTCTTCAACGAGTACGAAATAAAGACAACCATCCTTTACGTAGAAAAAGCGGCGGTGGATATAGTCGTATTCCGTCTCAAAATCTATCTGAACGAGTTTTCCGTTGTCGTAACGGTAAACAAACGAATACGGAAATCCCTGTCCGTTTTCATCAAATTCATATTGATATTTCTTTGTTGTAAGATTCTTGTTATTAGAGGTTTCCGAATACATTTTGCGAATTTCGGCGGTGCGTTGGTTGTTGTCCATTTGGGCGCACGACTTGCAAAAACCGGTCTGCGCCATTGCCGCCGGAGCCGTCATCAAGAGCATCATTAATGCAGCCAAAAAAGTCCTTCTCATAATAATTATAGTGTTAATGTAAAACAATTCTATAACGCAGTCAGGGCGGTTTTTGTTGTATTAAAAAATTCTTTGGGGCATAAATCTTTGACGTAAGAATAGAATATATTATCTATTTTACTAAATGAATGTAAAAATATTTTCTATATATGAAATTTTGCTTGGTAATAATTTCTGTTGCCGTAATTTTGCAAAGTAAATATAAACAAAAGAAAATGAATAGAAAAACTGATACATTATGTCTTCATTGGGAGGAAGACGAGGGTGATTGTAGATTCTACGGCGCGGTGAGTTTCCCTATTTTTCAAACTGCCACTTACGCACATCCAGGACTGGGACAATCTACGGGGTTTGATTACAGCCGTCTGCAAAACCCTACAAGAGAGCATCTTGAAAAGATTGTGGCGCAACTTGAAGGCGGCATCGACGCTTTTGCGCTTTCGAGCGGAATGGCGGCGATTTCGTTGCTCTTGGAAATTTTTGAATCAGGCGACGAAATTATCGCTGACTCCGACCTCTATGGAGGAAGCATACGCTTGTTTGATAATGTATTGAAAAAACACGGCATAAAGGTCTGTTATACCGAATGTTACAAAAACAATATCGAACACCTCATTACCCCGTCAACCAAAGCAATATATATCGAAACGCCCACCAATCCTATGATGAACGTTACCGATATTGCCAAAATTGCCGAAACCGCTCATAATCACAATATTATCTTGATCGTGGACAACACTTTTCTTTCGCCATATTTCCAAAATCCTTTGAAACTTGGTGCTGATGTCGTTATCCACAGCGGCACCAAATTTTTAAGCGGTCACAACGACACTTTGGCGGGATTCATTGTTACCAATCGTGCTGATATCCAGGAGCGTTTGCGGTTTTTGATTAAGACCACGGGCGCGGGACTTTCGCCGTTTGATTCGTGGCTTGTGGAGCGTGGTATCAAAACTCTTGCCGTGCGTATGGAAAAAGCACAATCTAACGCTATCAAAATAGCACAATGGCTTAAAAATCAACCGAAAATAAAAAGCGTTATCTATCCCGGACTGCCTGAACATCCGGGTTATGAAATTATGAAACGTCAGGCTCGCGGATTCGGCTCTATGATAACATTTGAGGTTGAAAATAAGGCACTTGTAGAAAAAATTCTTAGCCAAGTACGCCTAATAAAATTTGCCGAAAGTCTCGGCGGTGTTGAAACCTTGATAACATATCCCACTACTCAAACTCACGCCGATGTACCCGAAGAAACACGATTAAAAAACGGCATAACCGATTGTGTTTTACGTCTTTCGGTAGGAATCGAAAACCCTGATGATTTGATTGAAGAGTTGGGGAAATGTTTTAATTCATAATTCATAATTCACAATTCATAATTCACAATTCATAATTCATAATTGATAATTGATAATTGATAAAGGATGGAAAGAAACTTAGATTTTGATATAGTTGTTAACCGAAAAGATACGCTTTCATTGAAGTTTGACTTTGCCTATAGGCGCGGACTTCCAGACGATGTGTTGCCGCTTTGGGTGGCGGATATGGATTTTAAGACATCGAGTTATGTGTTAGACGCTATTCAAGACGTTGCCAATCACGGAGTTTTTGGTTACAGCGAAACTCAGACACCTTACTACGAGGTGGTGCGTGATTATTTTCATAGAAAATACGATTATGATTTTTCGGAACGTGAAATGCTAAAATCGCCCGGTGTGGTGTTTGCTATTGCCGTGGCTGTTAAAGCGTTAACCGAAAAAGGCGACGCCATAATGATTCAGCAGCCTGTATATTATCCATTTTCGGAAGTCATCACCGACAACAATCGAAAACTTGTAGACAATACTTTGGTTTACAATCCACAAGACAACCGCTATTATATTGATTTTGAAGATTTTGAAAACAAAATCATTGCCAACAATGTAAAACTTTTTCTTCTTTGCAATCCTCATAATCCTGTGTCGAGAGTTTGGAACAAGGAGGAACTTATAAAACTTGGTGATATTTGCCTAAAACACAATGTTATAGTTCTCAGCGACGAAATTCATCAAGATTTCACATTTGTTGGTAAACATCACATTTTTGCAAGTTTAAAACCTGAATTTGAGGATATTACATTAACCTTCACATCTCCTTCAAAAACATTCAACCTTGCCGGATTGCAAACCGCACACATATTTATCAAAAATTCAAAAATCCGCCGAAGATTTTGTCACGCATACAACGCCTCGGGTTATAGTCAGTTAAACGTAATGGGATTGGTTGCCACCATTGCAGCGTATAAGTATGGCGATGAGTGGTTTAACGGTGTTTTTAAGTATATAAAAAACAATGTGGAATTTATCAAAAACTATGTAGAAGTCAATCTGCCAAATGTGCGAATGATAACCCACGAAGCCACCTATTTGGTTTGGTTAGATTTCAGAAAATTAGGTTTCACCGCTGCCGAATTAGACAATTTAATTGAAAACAAATCAAAACTCTGGCTCGACAGCGGCAAAATCTTTGGTAAATCAGGTGAAGGTTTTCAAAGAATCAACGCCGCCTGCCCACGGAAAACGCTAGAGGAGGCGTTGGGGAGGATTTTATTATTGTGAATGAAATTTGTTTTTTAAAATATAATGCTTATTTTTGCAACCGTTATGTATTATTAAACGTGAGCATCTATGAGTAAATTTAAATATGACATATTCCTTAGTCATTCGAGTAAGGATAATGATTTTGCGGATAAGCTTTGGACTCTATTGGACAAATCAGGATTTAAAGTTTGGTATGATAATCAATCATTGTTATTAGGAACTATTCTTACTGAAATCTTAGACAAACTTAAGTCATCTCGATTTGTTATTGTTGTTTGGTCAAAAAATGCTGAAAAATCTCAATGGGTTCATGATGAAGCTAAAACAGCATTGTTAAATGATAAGGATAGAACTGTAATTGTAGTTCGTTTGGACGGTAAGAAGGATTTCCCTGACGATTTGAATGAATTGAAAAATATCAAATGGTTAGACTGCAAGAAGGGTTGTCTAACGCCTAAAGATTTCTTTCATATTCTCGCATCTATTTATGGCTCTTCCGAAAATACTGAATTTGACAAAGATGTGTATGTAACACGTTCATGGGACAAAAAATATGAAGACGTGTTTGAAAAGTATTATCCAAAACTTAGAAACTATTTTCGGTTGATAGGCGATTATCCTGATCAGGATTCTACAGTTGAACAGCGAATAACAAAAATAATGGGTACTTGCCGTGGTTATATCGCTTTTTTGACACCCAAAGCAGATTCAGATGCCTATTTGGGAACTTCAAAATATTTTTGGAAAGAAATTAAATGGGCTTATGAGTGCGAGTTGCCCGGTTTATTAATCGCTGACCCAAATGTTTATAGTAAAATCAATGAGTTGAAATCATTTGGAACCGTTTCTGAAATTTTGCAACTTATGTCTGAAAAAGGATGGTTTATCAAAGAGGATGAAGATGAAAAATTTAAAGAAGCTTGTATCAAGGCACTTAGAAAGTTTACATTGATATCTTTCGATGACGAAGGATGGGAAAATTATGTTGCCGATTTCTCGCATGATTTAATACAAACCAAAACACCACATATATATTATACACAAAATATTAACATTGGAAACAATGAAATTAATTCATTTATAAAAAGATTGTGTGGAATAGTTACTGCCATTCCATGCAAAGATGAATCTGATTCTGTTATTAGAGTCAACACTTCAATTATCGATAGAATTAAAGAGAACATAAGTAAGGCTTATTTAATGATTTCTGATGTTTCAAATGCTGTTATGGATAGGTATGTTGATATTGGTATTGCCATTGATGTCGGCATTGAACTCTTTTTATTTAAACAACAAGACTCTTCTACCACATCATCTTATATAGTTAATTCAATTTACAATTATCAAGACGGATGTGAATGTTTGGCATTAATTCATAAGATTTTGAGACAATATCGTAGAAAGGTTATTGTTGTGGAACCAAAAAGCAATTAGACAACCAATAATATAGTGTAAATTGCGATGAGACGGGTAGAGTACGATATTTTTATAAGTCATTCGAGCATAGATAATGATTTTACCGATGAGTTAAACAATCTATTAGTGAAATCAGGATTTAAGGTATGGTACGACAACGAATCGTTGGTAGCCGGCACCGACCTTCGCTTGGAGATTTCCAAAAAAATAGCAAACTCTGAATTTGTAATTGTTATTTGGTCAAATAATTCCGAAAAAAACGATTGGATTAAGGAAGATGTTGACAATGCTATTAATAATGGTAAAACAATTTTGCCCATTTGTCTTGGCGATTGCAAACCTGATGGCTTTTTGGATGGTATTAAATGGATTGAGTGTACAAATGGAGAGTTAACCTCTGATTGTTTTTTCTTGATTTTATCTGCCATTTACGGAAGTTCTGATAATATTGAATACGATAAAGATGTATATGTGAGCCATTCGTGGAGTAAGGATAGGGATATTGTGGAAAAAATATTTGCCAGTCTTCAGTTGTATAGATTGATAGGCGATTATCCCAATCAAGAATCTGTTAACGAAACGCGAATAAAAAAGATAATGGGAACTTGCCGTGGATTTGTTGGTATTTTAACGTATAGAGGTGAAAATCAATATAGAAACACATCAAAATATTTTTTGGATGAAATTAGATGGGCAGAAGATTGCGGATTGCCCGGTATATTGATAGCCGATTCGCGAGTTAATACCAACAACCTTTCGCATTATCCTGTATATCCTTATGATATAGATAATTGGGAGGATGTTGCTAAAATTAAAGAATTGGAGTCTTTTATAGAAGACAATTTAACATTGACCGAGCCCCGTACTCCCCATATCTTTTTTGCCAGAAGTTTAATCAGAGAGCGAGATAGAATTAATCTCCTTATAAAAAAATTATGTGGAAGCGTAACTGCCATACCATGTAAAGATGGTTACGATTTGGGACAAGGTATTCAACGAGCAATTATCGAAAGAATCAAAAAGGCCTATTTTATGATAGCCGACATTTCTGGAGACCGGTTCAATACCTATATCGAAACAGGTATAGCATTGGGAGCTGACGTGGAACTCTTCTTAGTAAAGCAGGGTGACCCAAAAACGCCTCAATTTATGTATCGTAATAATGAAATAAAATTTTATAATGATGATTGCGAATTGTTGGCAGTGGTGCACAACGAATTGAGAAAGCATAGGAGAAAAGTTTTAAATTAAATTGCAAAAAAATTTGGTAAGTTTCGTGCATATTATTATCTTTGGCGAATAAATTTAAAAAAAATCAAATATGGCAGCAAATAATAACAATGCAAATGAAACAACACCCAAGGGAGATCAATTGAGTGAGCAAGATAAAAAATGGGCGAATCCTATGGATATTACTGATTTTTCGATAGATAGTTATATCAAAAATAGATGGGCCGACCAACATGATTATTTTGATAAAAAAGCTATTCATACTCAAAAATGGTATATCCGTATCCAATTGTGGATTATTGTATTGAGTGCTGTTTCTGTTTTGGTTTTGTCTATCGACATCGACAAGTTGTGCGCAATGGAGAAATTCAGTATTACCAAAAGTATTTGTGCAATATGTTCATTGGTTATTGTTATTATTTCTGGTTGGGACAAACTCAAACAATACCATACCGAATGGATTAGCAAACGTAAAGCCGATGAAAAGTTGAAAGTGGAAATTTGCAAATATAAATTTGGTGTAGCTCCTTACAAAGATCCAAGCCTTCCTATTAAAGTTAAGGAGGATAAAAATGAAGAATCTGAGAAAGAGACAGATGCTCAAAAGAAAGAACAAGAAACCGTCACAGCTCGCACCAAACTGCTTTTCCAAAAACTTAACTCTATTGTTGAAGCTAATAAAGATATCGACAGTAAAGTAAATGACTATTATCGTGCTATTAAAAACGAAATTTCAGCATATGTTTCTAGTGCTGATGCATATCAAGAGTATTCTAATAATCCATTTACTAAGAGAGATAAACTTTTTGTTGATCGTGTAAATGATAATTCCGACGATATTCAAAAGCTTATTACCCAAAACAATTATTTCTCGCTTATCAAAAAAGAAATAAGTGATTATAATATTGGTGAAGGCGCTTACAAACCCACAAAATCAAAGCCATCCGTAGATCCTCAGAAAGTAAGAGATGAAATCTTGTGGGAGAATATGCGTACTTTTGTAGATAGAGTAGAAGCTATTATTAGCAGTGATGTTGACGATTTTGTTAATTCTAAAAATAAACTATCTGAATTAGGTGATTCTTTCAATCTTGAAAAAGAGATTAAGGCGATTAAAGAGTCGATTGACAAAAAGAATAAAAAGTAGAGGAAAAACCTCTACTTTAAATCTTTAATTGTTTATCGCTGCCAAAAAAGCACACACTGCCACCCCTGCCGTTTCGGTTCTTAATCGGGTGTTTCCTAATGACACCGGATTATATCCTGCCTTGAGTGCCATTGTTATCTCTTGATCTGAGAAATCACCTTCTGGACCAATTAGCGTAATGGAACGGCTTTGCGGTGAAACTGCGTTTGAGAAAAATATTTTTTTGCTATCTTCGCAGTGAGCTATCAATTTTATATCTTCTGTGGTGGTGTCGATCACATCGTTAAACGGTGTCAACGGTGATATTTGTGTTAAAATAGCATTACCGCTCTGTTTAAAGGCCGCGAGAGCAATTTTCTCCAACCGTTCGGTTTTTAATACTTTACGTTCGCTATGGGCGCATAGGAGAGGGGTTATTCGGTCAATGCCCAATTCCACCGCTTTTTCTACAAACCATTCAAAACGGTCGGTGTTTTTAGTGGGAGCTATTGCCACGTGATTGTAGTATTTACGGCGGTAAATGTCTGCAATAATGCTTATTGTCTGTGCAGCGCAAGTATTCTTGGTGCAGATTGTAATTACAGCATCGTAGACAGAACCACGTCCATCGGCAATAGCAATATGGTCGCCAGCTGCAAGCCTTAGCACTTTGCAGCAGTGTGCCGCCTCTTCGTCGCTAAGGTAAACAACGGCATTTTCGGCGGCATCTGGTGCATAAAAGATATGTAGATTTTCTTTCATTGTTCTAATTGTCGATATAATCTTGTTCCTCAAAGTCAGAGTCATCTTCGGGTTGCGGCTCAGGTTGCGGCTCAGGCTGCGGCTCGGGTTGCGGCTCAGGCTGCGGCTCGGGTTGCGGCTCAGGTTGCGGCTCAGGTTGTGGCTCAGGCTGCGGCTCGGGTTGCGGCTCAGGTTGCGGCTCTGGCTGCGGTTCTGGCTGGGGTTGAGGTTGTTCTTCAAAGTCAGATTCTTCGGGTTGATTTGATACAGGTTCTGTTGTTTGCTCTGGTACTGTTGTTTGCTCTGATTCAGTGGGTTGGCCAGGTTCAACAGCTTGTTCGGGCGAAGGTTGAGGTTCTATCTCAAAGTCCGATTCTTCTTCTTGTGGTTGAGCCGTTGAGGGTTGTGGTTGGACAATGTTCAAAGAATCTGTGCCAATGTTAAGGGTGTCGGCAGTGATGTTTAGCGAGTCTTGTGCCATAGCGTTGTTTTGATTCTCCAAAGTTTCTTCGGATGGTGTGGGTTCATCTATAACGTTGCCTGACTCAAACGAACGTATGAACTTGTTCTTAACAGCATCGTTGCCGATAACAAATTGATATTCACCATTTTTGTCATATTTCAAGATACGTTCTTTGTCTTTTGTGTACATAATTTTGTTGTTGAAATCCTCGTCGCTCGATAGACAGTACATAAAACCGGCTTTATAGTTGAAATAGTACCAAGAACCGGGTTTGGGTTGTAAGTAGATAGATATCTGGTCGCCTTTTTTGCGGTTTCTTATGATTTCAACATTGCCTTTCATATATCGGTTCACCATAGTTCCGCCAACAAAACCAACACCTATGTCACCAACAGAACGGAACGAGTGGGTTGTGGTGTCGAATGTCATTTTTAGGTCGGTGAATACGATGGTTTTTGTAAGTTCGTATGGCATTTTAGATATTGAGCCTGATAGCGTGTAGTCTGAAATTACTCTTGAGGCTGTGTCTAATCCGAGTAGGTATTGCAAGCGTTTGCGGACACTCTCTTGCGCTAAGTTTACAGGTTTAGCGTCAGCTACATCGTTGAGGTTTTCTGCCATCGACTTAATCACGTCAGGCCTTATGAAGAAGTTAACCGACATTATAAGGTTTATAGTAATCTTGTCGGCATCTTTTTGGTGCATCATAGTGCCTTTGGTGACAAGTGTTACGGGGTTGATGTTAACGTTGGTGGTGATATTACCTTCGCCAGCCACAAAGCAGAGGGCTCTGTACAGCGAGATAGAGTTGTCGGGGACAGATGGGTCGGCGAGTTTTTTAGCCGATGCCACTTGGTACTGGTTGTTTCTTATGGCGTATGAAAGTCCTTTGCCTGCCTCCAAAACAGGTTCGTCGCGGTTTTCAATCTTGCGACCCATGAAAATTGAGTAAAGTTTCTCATTGTCGTGGTTGTAGAAAAATCCAGTGTAGAGCCTTACGTGAGCGGTGTCGACCACGCGGTCGGAAATCGGGAACACGATGCTGTCGGGGTTGATGTTGCCTTCAAAACGGAATGGCATAATTGCGCTGTCGCACTCTTGACGTATGTATGCGTAGCCGTTGAACTTAACACCGGGAATGTTGCCCATAAACGAGTATTTGCCAGAGAACATGTATTGTGGGCTTAGCATAAATTGTTCCGACTCGTTCACTGTGCCAATTCCAAATGTGCAACGCACTTTTTCGGCATACTGAGCGGTGTCTTGCTGTATTCTGCGGACTTCGATAGAATCTATTTTAATATAGTTGATACCTTGGTTCGGGTTGTTGTACTCATACTCACCGCCAATTGCCTTGTAATAATATTTGTCGCGGATTCGCACGGTGGTGTTGAGAATCTTGTGCATCATTGAGTCTTGGTTGCAGACTACAAGAGCATTTTCAAACTGGTTGATATATCCGCCCTTCCTTACTGATATTACGCCAGTGGGGTCTATTTTAGCGTCTACCACGTTGATTTCTCCGGGTTCGTGTACATTTATGTCGCCTTCGAGTGGTGAATACGACGAACTGTATGCCGAATATGTCAGCGTGTCTTTGTCGGCGATGAGTGTGACGCCGCTGAGCAATGGTTCGAATTCGGAGTTGACGTAACGGATTTTTTCAAAATCTTCTTTTGTTTTTGCTATCATGCCGAGGTCGTAGTCGGGCAACTCTTTGCCAAATTCAAGAAGGTTTTTGTTGATACTCCAATAGTAGAATCCTGTTTTTTGTTTGTATTTGTGCTGTGGGAAGAAAACTTTTGAACTATCGTTCGAGGCGATAAATCTTCCCCATAGGGCAGTGGAGTCGATATTGAAATCAGCATTGTAAAGATATGCGAAAAGGTGACCCGTAGAGTCGCCCGGATGTTTTTCGTCGTAGTAGCAGAATGTAGAGCTGTCGGCTTTGAATGAGAGATTGTGGAATGTGAATTTTTTAGAAAAGAGTCCCGAACCGGCATAAAGCAGCAGTCCGTCGCCCTCTATTTTGTCGGGAGTGATGTTGATGGATCCGCTGTATTTGCCATCTCCTTTGTAGAGCACAAAAGCTGTGTCGTTAGCGGTGGCAGAGAAAAGGTCATCGGCAGGTTTCCAAAATACGAGTGCTGAGTCGGCGTGTATGTCGGGTATGTCGGTTTTCATATTTGGAATGGTTCCTACTTCTGATTTAAGTACTGGTTTTACATCCAAATAGTTGACAATTCCCGATACGGAGTCGGGGTAAAAAAAGAATTTTTCGGCTCTTGCCACAGTGGTGAGGTATCTGATTTCGCCATCTCCACCAAGACCCTTTGCGTTGAGAATCACAGTGTTATGATATGTACCTTTGCCAGAGAATAGCTGCATTCCTTCTTCTTGGGTAGGCATCACAAATCCGAGCGACATATCGGGCTGTACGGTAAGAGTAACGTCCAAGTCGGGGAAAATACCTGATTCAAACAATCCTTTTGCTTGTACAGCGTTGAGTGATAGGTGTTTCATGCTGTCGAGCTCAAATGGGAACACTGTCATGTGAAATTTGTCGCGGTCGTATTTTCCTTTGGTTATTTTGTCGTAATACACGTACGAAGTGTCGTTGGTAATTAGTTTTGGCATGTGCTCGAATACATCTTTGCCAGATTTGTTGAATGATGAGTCGATTTCGAGCACGCCCTTGATATGCTCAAACACGCTTCGCACAGAATCTATTTTTATTTTGCCATCCACGTTGTTGTATGCCAAAAGAGCCATAGAGTCGGCGTCGGGAATATCTACGGTGAATTTGTCGTAAGAAAAGTCGAAATTTTTGCCGTAGAAGTTGGCAAGTCCAGCACTGATTTTGCCGTTGAATTTGATGTTGAGGCTGTCGCCGATAACGATAGTGGAGTCGGGTGTTACCAACACGTTTGAACTGTTGCTCAATTTAAATGGCAATGCATTGAAAATGGATAGTTTGTAGTCTTTTATGTTGAATATTGCGTTAACATCGCCTCTATTTTCTGCCTTGGAATATATGTCGATACAGTCGTAGTCTTTAGACTTTGTGCTACAGCCTATTACGTCGAAAATTTTTTGGTCGATTTGTCCTGTCTGTGTTGCTGGATCGTAGATTACATATCCATCGTACGATAGTCTCCGGAGTAGGTCAGACACTTTTTCGTCGGTGATGTAAAGTCCGTAAGTGTTTCTTAGATACAAGTTGTAAGCGTAGGGGGATATTTCAAAAGTTTGCTGAGCGTAGATATAGTTGTGGAGGGCGATTAACGGGTGCACTCTGTCGATTCCTTGTAGGTCTTTGAATTCTTGTTCCGAAAAAAAATCGTAAGATGTAAACTGGGCATAATCGCTGGTGGCAGTACGATTTGTTACAAAATATATGGCAGTGTCGCCGAGATGCCATTGCAGTTCGTTAACATTGAACTTGATAAAGTGGTAGGTGTCGATATACTTGGCCACCTCCGAGCCAGTAGCGATTTTTAGCAATGTTAGCGACGAGTCTTGTGCGCGGTATCTGAGACGAAGTCCGATGTGCGAAATGGAGTCGTTGCCAAATTTGATTGCAATTTTAGCAGAGGAGGACTCTATTTTGTCGGTATTGTAAACAAATGAGGTAGATTTGGCAGTAATAAGAGGTTTTCCTTCGTATTTGAAAATCAGTTGGGCATTTACCGAAGTGTCGCCCACACCAGAGAATACGCTTCCGTGCTGAGCATATCCACCTTCAAAGTCGATGTTGTGAATGAGGTTTGGGATAGTGAGGTATCTGTTGTATGATTCAAACTGCGGGAATCGGGCTTTTGCACCAAATCCACCCACTACAAGTTTGTCGCTATATGAGCCTTTGATGTGGTTTTTAAAGAAAAAGGGGTTGTGAAAGTCAACACTATCGGCCGAGAAGTCCGACCTTGGCGTTTCAACTACGTAGTTATGAAGTTCGGCATACATGGAATCTGGTGAAATCCCAGCCCTCTGCCAATCCACACGTCCGCCGTTTCCGAACCATTTTTTATCCGAATAACTATATTTGCCGTTGGTGGAATAAATTACCAGCGAGCTGTCGTTGCGCATCTTGCAGCGGAGGTCAACGTTTTGACAGTCGACCCAAAGTTCTTTTTTACCGTTTCCGTTGTCGCGAATGTTTAATGTGAAGTTGTCGGTGCTGAGTATCCACGATTTTGAACCGAGGGTTTCGATACTGTTGTCTTTTAAGAGATGGTATATAAACATGGTGTTGTCGTTGATTTTGGTCAACGACACCTTTTCGGCCATATACTCTTTCATATAATTGTACCAAACAGCAAATTGCTGAGTTTTGTTTTTGTCGCAGAAAGCGTTGAAAGTTTTAATAAGGTTGAGCATGTGGGGCGATGGAGCGCATCTTTTTGCGAGATAGTTGTTCATGGTTTCTATCATTTGGGAGCGCATTTCGCCAGACACCGCGTTTGTTTCTATCTTGTCGGTAAAAGCCTTGACTTCGGTTTTAAGGTCTTTGTTGAGCGATGTTTTTACTCCCATGAAGCTGTTGAGCTCGCTCACAAAGTTTTCGTCATCGGGTAATTGCTTTTGCTGGGCGTTAACAGAGAAGATGCTGACTGTTAAACCAATAGTTAGTAATAGTTTTGAAATCGTCAACCTTATTTTCATATCGGTAGTAGTTTTAGATAAAAAAATGCGGACGGTACGTCCATATATAAATAGAAACGCAGCCGCCCGCAAAAAATTATTAGATAAATGGAATCTATCTTGCGTCGATGAGTTTAGCAAAGTCGTCGGCTTTGAGCGAAGCGCCTCCGATTAAGCCGCCGTCAACGTCTTTTTTAGCAAAGATTTCGGCAGCGTTAGAGGGTTTGCAGCTTCCACCGTAAAGTATGGTGGTGTCGTCGGCAACAGCCTGACCAAAATTGTCGGCAATAGCTTTGCGAATCATAGCGTGAATGTCTTGAGCTTGTTCGGGAGTAGCGGTAAGACCAGTGCCGATAGCCCATACGGGTTCGTAAGCGATGATTACTTTCTTGAATTCTTCGGGTGTGAGAGTGAACACAGTGTCAACGAGCTGAGCCTTGATAACGTTGTTGTAGAGGTTGGCACCAGCTTCGCGCTGTTCTTTGGTTTCACCGATGCAGAAGATGATGTCGAGACCTTCGGCAAGGGCGAGTTTGATTTTTTTGAGAAGGATTTCTGAATTTTCTTTGAAGTACTGACGACGTTCTGAGTGACCAAGGATTACGGCCTTAACGCCAAGACCTTTAAGCATCGAAGCCGAAACTTCGCCGGTGTAAGCGCCATTTGTAGTGGCGGCGCAGTCTTGTGCGGCGAGGATCACTTTGTCGGCGTTGATAACCTGTGCAATGGGAGCGAGGTGTGTGAAGGGTGGTGCTATCACTACCTGTTTCTGAGCGGGAAGGTTTTTGCTTGCTACGTAATCGCTAACTTTTTTTGCGAGTTCTACTCCTTCGGCAACCGAAGTGTTCATTTTCCAGTTGCCTGCTACTATAAGTTTTCTCATTTTAAATAGTTATAATATAATTTGTTTTACAATCTGTCTAGAAACTTGGTCTCTTCCAACTGTTTGTAGTACTCTTCGCGCTCAAGCACTTCTTGTTCGAGCGAGCCCATGGTCAGTTGCGAGAGGTCGTATTCGCCGGCGGCAATAGAGTTGAGTTCGCGCTCGTCGGCTTGTTCCATATGGTTGTCGTGACTTTCGAGTTTTTTCATAAGTTTCTCTTTTTGCTTTACGGCTTTGATCTTGTCTTTGAGTTTGAGGTATTCGTCTTGTTTTTGGTCAAATACTGTGATGCGCTCTTTGTAGCCGTTGATTTTGTCGCGGTAACCTTTTACTATGTTGTCGCACTTGTCTTCGGCTTCAAATTCTATTTTGGGACCAAACTGCTCACGTATCTGGTCGTAGTTTTCGTAGAGTTTGTCTTTTTCTAACATAACGCCCTCTTTTTGGGCTGCGGCTGAGTATGCCGAAAAAATAGCATCGTTGCTCCATGATGTAAGACGGCGTATTTCGCTTTCTGCCTTAAACTTGTTGCGACGGGATTCTGCTATCTGGTTGTTGATCTTTCCTTCGAGCGAGGCCTCTCCGTTGTCGAATGTAGACTGGTTGGAGGCATCTATCAACTTGCCTGAAATAAATGTGGTGATTGCTAACAAAACTCCGCATCCACCAAGGATAAATCCTATGATACCATGTCCAAAAAGGCTGCTTATCAAGCCAATACCTACTAAAATTAGGCTCAATATATATAATACTTTTTTCATAAGCTATAATTTTTTTTGCCTCCAAAGTTAATGCTTTTTTGGTTAATAGCGATGGTTTTTGTAGTGATTTTATTAAAAAAAATTATAACGTGCTGTTAATACGTAATATACGTGTAGTTTCGGATGTAACTTTGTATGTTTCCGAGGCACGTATGCCCACTGCCCAAATGATGTTGCTGCCAGAGCATAGTATTGCGGTACGTTCTTTGTCTACCACTGGTAGTTTGTGGTCTATAAATATGTCGCTTAGCTTTTTGGCTTGTTTGCGACCAAACGGAACTATGGTGTCGCCGCTGTGCCAATGCCTGATTTCAAGTGGAAATGTCAGCTTGTCGAAGTCGAAAAACGCTGTTTCGTTACCGCATTTGAGATTTATGTCTGCTTTGTCGAATATTTCAAACTCAATCTTGTAATCTCCCCAATAAAAAACGCCTTTGTCTATGTCGCTTTTTTGAATCAATAGGGGTGATGTTGTATTTTGGCTTAATTTATTGATAATAAGATATTTCCTATCTTTTAATAATTTATGGGAAGTACTAGTGAATATTTTGCCGCTTTCGCCAATAAGCGACCCCTCGATTTGCTCCAATTGTTGTTTGTTGAAACCGTACGGATGCAAAACTTCAAACATAAACGCTTGGCGATGAGGATATTGCAACAGTTTTTCAATGTCTATCCTAATACATCCGTTGTCGTTTACAAGCATATTGCTTTTTTGTTGTTCTATCTCTTCAAAATAGATACTCTTTACCTGACGCATATATTTAAATGTGTCGGCAAAGCTATGGCGAAACGATGGATTGATTTGTTCAAAATATGGAATCACGCAGTTGCGTATTTTATTCCGCGAATACTCAGTTTCAAAGTTGGTGATGTCGGTAACGTATTCCAACCCATTATTATTTAGATATTCTTCGATTTCGTGCCTTGTAAAGCAGAGCATTGGGCGGATTATTCTGCCGTTTTTTTCGTGCATTCCGGTAAGTCCCGAAATGCCTGTACCACGCAAAAGGTTGAGCATAAAGGTTTCTACTGCGTCGTCGAGATGGTGGGCTACGGCAGTGCATTTAAAACCGTGAGTATTCATCAACCTATCAAATTCGGCATAACGCAAATCTCTTGCTGCCATCTCTATTGATATGTGTTTTTCGGCTGCGTAACTTTTTGTGTCAAAACTCTTTGTAAAGATTTCAACATTGTATTTTTTTGCCAAAGCCCTCACAAACGCCTCGTCGCGATTGCTATCCTCACCTCTAAGATGAAAATTAACATGTGAAATAGCCACCTTGTATCCCGCCTTAACGAACATATCGAGCATGCAAACCGAATCGGCCCCTCCGCTTATGGCAAGGAGTGTTGTTTGCGATTTGTTGGCGAGGCTGTGTGCGGCGATGTATTGGTTAAATTGTTGGAGCATAACTTTTGCTGTCGGAAGAATATGTCGGTTTTGGATGCAAAGTTATCAAAATTTTCTATCTTTGCGCTATCACCAAAAACAAAAAAAATATGCTTTTAACATTCGATATAGGCAATACTAACATCAAAGCGGCTGTGTTTAACAATAGCCAAGTAGTTGAACAGTGGCGCATTAGCACCGATACAAAGCGTACGGGCGACGAATATTTCGCTCTGCTGCATATTTTATTTAAAGATTTTGGGTTGGATGCTACTCAAATAGATAATGTGGTGGTGAGTTCGGTGGTGCCGCAACTTATTGGTGCGTTTGTTATTGTATCTCAGCGTCTTATTAATAAAAAACCGTTAATTGTGGGTGCGGATGTGTTTCCGAGCCTTCCTGTAAAAGTTCCCTCTGGAAGCGAACACGAGATAGGAGGGGACTTGCTTTGCGATGCTGTACAGGCTTGGGAAACTTTTCACTGTGCTTGTATTGTGGCTGATTTTGGTACTGCGTTGTCGTTTACCGCATTGGACGATAAGGCAAATATCGCAGGTATCGCCATAGCACCAGGCATTGGCACTGCGCTCAAATCGCTTTTTAGCAATACCGCCCAATTGCCATCTGTGCCGTTAGAGATTCCGCCTTCGAGCCTCGGAACCAACACGGTAGAATGTATCCAAAGCGGCATTCTTTATGGTTACAAAGGTCTTGTGGAGGGTATAATTTCGCAAATGAAAGCCGATATGGAACGGCAGCACGGAGTGCCTCAAAATCAAATTCGCACTATTGCCACGGGCGGATTAAACACTATTCTCGCTCCTATAACAAGTGTATTTGATAAGATAGATAAAGAATTAACGCTCAATGGATTGTATACAATTGCCAAGTACGCTTTAAAATAAAGATAATTGCGGCGGACGGTATTCGGGCCAGCCGGTTGTCATGCCACAACGTTTTGCCGTGCGTACAAAGGTGTTAGACAAAGCCATAAAGTTAGGACCGAAAGTTTCGTCCTTGCCCGAAAATAGTTGTTGGTATTGTTCTACCAGTTGTGGATAGCGGAGACCTATATTATCGAATAGATATTGGCGCGTGGTGTCGTTTAAAGCGAGTTTTTTTTGATATGCGGCAAAAGTAGCTCCGTTTTGAGCGGCAGATTCCAATATTGTGGATAGGCTCTGTTCCGAGTCGTTGATAAATGGCAAAACGGGGTTTATCCAAACTCCTGTTTTTATTTTTGATTCTGCTAACTGTTTGATTATCTGCAATCGCTGTTGAAATAGCGGGAATCCAGGTTGCATTATTTGCAATACAGAATCGTCGGCAGAGGGAATCTTTATGGCAACAGAACAATAGTATGGCGCAAGTTGTTTAAGCGTAGGCAGATGCTTTATAATTTCGCTGCATGATGTAACAATTGCAGCATGAAAACCGAGCCTCATACAGCATTTCAAAGCCGTTTCAAATATATCGGCACATATTTCATCGGCAAATATTTCGTAATCAATGCCAAATGCCACAGCTTGCTGTTTTTTTATGGCTTTGAGTTCGCGTGTCAGCTTTTTTGAAAATGCTTCGGTAGATTCAAACGGAGATGTAATAGCCTTAGTTACAGGGTTTTCAACATAGATTTCCGACGAAGGCGCATTGCACCCCAAATCTGCCGAATAGGCAAATCCAAAATGGTAGCTCGGGGGCTGCTGTATGAGAATTTTCATGGCTTATTGACCTACTCCTGTGCCGTCGAAACAGTGTGTGCAGAGGTGCTGTTTGGGCAAACCTATGGCGCGAACAAGTGCGTCTAACCGTTGGAATTTCAATGTAGTTAAGCCGAGTTCTTTGCGGATTTCTTCCACCATATCCTTGTATTCTTGGCTGTCGGGGTCGGCATATTTGGGAAGATCCTCTTCGTTGACACAGCCTTTGAGATTGGTGATTGCCTTGCGGGTGGCAAGTTCAAGATTGCTGCGTGAACGGCTAAAATTCAAAAATTCGCACGGGTATACCAGCGGGGGACAAGCCACACGCATGTGCACCTCTTTGATACCGTATTCGTAAAGGTCTTTAACATTATCTTTGAGCTGTGTGCCGCGCACAATGCTGTCGTCGAGGAATATACCTTTTTTGCCGTTGATGAGGGCAGAGTTTGGTATAAGTTTCATTTTGGCAACAAGTTCGCGTTGTTTCTGGTTTTGCGGCATAAAGCTGCGGGGCCATGTGGGAGTGTATTTGGCGTAAGGACGTATGTAGGGAATATGCGCCTTGTTGCTGTATCCCAGTGCATGACCCACTCCGCTGTCGGGAATACCTGCTACAAAATCCACATCGGGCTTTTTGCCGTTGTTTTCTTCCATATCAGCTGTGGCGAGTTCAGATCCGTTGTTGTAACGGGTTTCGTCCACGTTGATTCCTTCGTAAAACGATGGCGGATATCCATAGTAAACCCACAGGAATGAGCAAATTTGCATATCCTTTTCGGCGGGTTTGAGTGTGCGTATGCCGTTGGCAGTGATTTCTACAATTTCGCCTGCGCCAATATAATTGAAAATTTTGTAACCGAGATTGATAAACGACGAAGTTTCAGAAGCGGCGCAAAATGCTCCATCTTTGTGACCTATAATAATAGGTGTGCGTCCGTGTTTGTCGCGACCCGCTATAATGCGGTCTTTGTATAAAATAAGTATTGAGCAAGAGCCTTTTATGCGTTCGTAAACGTTTTTGATACCCTCCTCAATTGTGGTTTTTTCGCACACGAGCATTGCCACAAGTTCGGTGGCGTTGTACGAGCCTTGCGAGGTTTCGGCAAAATGTTCGCCTTTGTCCAAAAAGTAGCGTGCAATTTCGTTTATGTTGTTGATTTTGGCTACTGTGGCAATGGCAAAACGCCCTATTCGCGATTCAATTACCAAAGGTTGAGGCTCTGTGTCGCTAATGCAGCCTATGCCCGAACAGCCGTTAAACGAATTGGCGTCGCTCTCAAACTTTGTGCGGAAATAGCTATTTTCGAGGCTGTGGATAGCACGCTCGTAAATGCCTGTATTAGAGTTGAAAATTGCCATACCACCTCTTTTGGTGCCGAGGTGAGAATGATAGTCGGTTCCGTAGAACACGTCTGAAACGCAGTTTTCTTTTGAAACTGCACCGAAGAAACCACTCATAACTGATGTCTTTTAATTTTGCGGCAAAAGTAAACAAAAAGATTTAAGTAGCAAACAAAAGATGATAATTACGCAAAGTTCGCAAAAAAGAATAATTTTCTGCCATTTTGTCTTACTTTGTGTCATAATGTCTATTGCATTGTGTCAATTTGACAGTGTTTGTTTTCTATCCCATTACTCTAAGATAATGAATATCATTTTAATTATCAATACGTTATAAAATATTTCGCATTTTCTTTCAAAAATCTATCCTCTATCTGGCAAATCTTTTGTAAATTGTAACGCGTAAACAATTTTAAGCAACTTATATTATGAACTTCGACAAATTTACAATCAAAGGGCAGAAGGCCGTGCAGGATGCGGTGGCGCTTAGTCAGCGTGCCGGATGTCAGGCTATCGAAACCGGACACCTGCTCTCTGCCATTATCAAAGCCGATGAAAACATCACCAACTTTATTTTCAGGAAACTGAATATCAATTTGCAAACCTTCCAGCGCACGTTGGACGCTATTTGCAGCCGTTACACCAAGGTGCAGGGCGGCGAACCTTACCTCAGTAGCGACTGTCAGCGCGTATTGCTCAATGCTCAATCCGATGCCGAAAAGCGTGGCGACGAGTTTGTTACCATCGAGCATATCTACCAGGCATTGCTTAATGCCGGTGACGACGTGGCTAATATGATGAAAGACAGCGGGTTCAACGCCAAAGAACTTGCCAAGGCTATCGACGAACTTCACGGTGGCTCAAAGGTTACAAGCCAGAGTGCCGAGGATACTTACCAAAGTCTTTCTAAATACGCTATAAACCTTAACGCTCAGGCACTTAAAGGCAAACTCGACCCTGTTATCGGTCGTGACGACGAAATCCGTCGTGTGCTTCAAATCCTGAGTCGCCGTACCAAAAACAACCCGATACTTGTGGGCGAACCCGGCGTAGGTAAAACCGCTATTGCTGAGGGACTTGCGCATCGTATCATCAATGGCGACGTGCCCGAAAACCTTAAATCTAAGCAACTTTATTCGCTCGATATGGGCGCATTGATTGCCGGTGCTAAATATAAAGGTGAGTTTGAGGAACGCTTAAAGTCTGTGGTTAAGGAGGTTATAGATTCCGACGGTGAAATTATCCTTTTCATCGACGAAATTCACACCCTTGTGGGCGCAGGCAAGAGCGACGGTGCTATGGACGCTGCTAACATCTTGAAACCTGCCCTTGCCCGTGGCGAACTAAAAGCCATTGGCGCAACTACTTTGGACGAATATCAGAAATATTTTGAGAAAGACAAGGCGCTCGAACGTCGTTTCCAGCCCGTTATGATCGACGAGCCTAACGTGGAGGATGCCATTTCTATTCTCCGTGGATTAAAAGAGCGTTACGAAAACCACCACCATATCCGTATCAAAGACGAGGCTATAATTGCCGCTGTGGAACTGTCAAACCGCTATATATCAGACCGTTTCCTCCCGGATAAGGCTATCGACCTTATCGACGAAAGCGCAGCAAAACTCAAAATTGAGATGAACTCTGTGCCCGAACCTTTGGACGAGGTTAACCGCAAAATTCGTCAGTATGAAATTGAGCGTGAGGCAATTAAGCGTGAAGGTGATTCTGCCAAAATTGAGAAAAACGCCAAAATACTTGCTGAACTCAACGAGGAACGTTCAAATCTTAACGCTAAGTGGCAGAGCGAGAAGGAGATAGTGCAAAAAATGCAACAGTTGAAGTCCGACCTCGAAAACCTCAAAAACCAGTACACCAAGGCAGAGCGCGAAAGCAACCTCCAACTTGCCTCTGAGTTGAAATACGGCCGTATTCCCGAAGTGGAAAACCAGATTAATCAGTTGAAAACGCAACTTGAAGAAAATCAAAAAGATTCGCCGCTTATCAAGGAAGAGATTGGATATGAGGACATTGCAGAGGTAATTTCGCGTCAAACGGGTATTCCGCTTACAAAATTGATGCAGACCCAGAAAGAAAAACTCCTCAACCTTGAAAACGAACTTCATAAACGTGTTGTAGGTCAGGACCTTGCAATATCTGTTGTGGCAGATGCCGTTCGCCGTAGCCGTGCGGGATTGCAGGATAGCAAAAAGCCTATTGGTTCGTTTATCTTCCTCGGTACCACGGGTGTAGGTAAAACCGAGTTGGCAAAGGCTCTTGCCGAATTCCTCTTCGACGACGAAAACCTTATGGTGCGTATCGATATGAGCGAATATCAAGAAAAATTTGCTGTAACGCGTCTTATCGGAGCGCCTCCCGGATACGTTGGTTACGATGAGGGCGGACAACTTACAGAGGCAGTGCGCCGTAAACCCTATTCGGTTATCCTTTTGGACGAAATCGAAAAGGCTCATCCCGACGTGTTCAACATTTTGCTGCAAGTGCTTGACGATGGCCGTCTTACAGATGGAAAGGGTCGTACTGTAAATTTCAAGAACACCATTATAATAATGACCTCAAACCTCGGCAGCGACGTTATCCGCCAAAATCTTGAAGAACTCAACGGTCAGAACGACGAGCAGATTCTCGACGCCACACGCACACAGGTGATGAACCTTTTGAAAAACACCATCCGTCCCGAGTTCCTCAACCGAATCGACGAGACTGTGATGTTTACACCTCTGAGCGAGCAACAGATAGCGCAAGTGGTTGACATTCAAATGAATGTTATCAACAAGAGTCTCAAAGAGCAAGGCTTGCAAATACACCTTACACCCGAAGCGGTAAAATGGGTTGCTCACAAGGGTTACGATCCACAGTTTGGAGCACGTCCTGTAAAGCGTGTTATACAAAAACAGATTCTCAACACCCTTGCCACCGAACTCATCTCGGGTCGCATAGGCAAAAAGCCCGAAATCCTTGCCGATGTAAAAGGCGACAAGATAGTGTTTGAATAAATCATTCTAACATAGCGGATTATTTCAGCGGACAAGATAAACTTGCCCGCTGATTTTTTTTGGTTTTTAGTTGGTATTTCTCATTTATATTTGCCAAATTTGCACATACAAATCAGTTTTTCATTTATAATCTTTTAGAGACTGTGCAAAACCGTTTTGTCACAAAAGGTGGTATCAAAGAGCAAATGTTTAATGCCAGAAAAAATTATAGCAATAACTCAGATAAAAAGAACTAATATCAAAATACTCAAAAAAATATGTGTATATTTGCACCATAAAACATAAAAACAAGAAACAGAAAAGTAATAAACTAACATATTAAAATATTGGGCTTTACGCTCTTATTCTCGGATAGATAAATTCCGCCAAATTTTACGACCGTGAGAATAAGTAAGCGATTAGGTTCACGTCGTATAGGCGTGAGCCGTTTTCGTGCTTATTTTACGTTCACGGTTCTTGGCGGAGCCTTTCTATCCAAAATAAGCATTATGCGAAAACGGCTACACGCTTTTTATTTTGCTTATATTGATGTGTTTAAGAGTACAAGGCTTCAAATGTGAACTTTTAGACGTAATGGCAGAAACAGTAGATTCTGATTTTCATCTTGGAAGACTAATACGACAGGAACTTATTCGTCAAAAGCGTTCTGTAACCTGGCTTGCCGATTGCATCAATTGCGACCGAACCAACTGCTATTGCATTTTTGAACGACAATATATTGATATTGAGCTTCTTAAACGTATTAGTCGTGCACTAAATCACAATTTTTTTAATGAATTGGCTGCCTATATGGAAAGTGTCGTAAAAGTTTCGACAGATGTGTCGTAAAAGTTTCGACACATTCCGCGGGATGATTCATTTGTATAATCGTATATTTTATTTGATAATGGTGGCGAATTCATCCATCAAAATTGTGATTCCATTAAAATTATATGCTATGAGAAATAAAATATTTACCTTTTTAGTAGTAGTATTTAGTGCTACATTGTTTTTCGGCTCGTGTACAAAAGACGACGAACCTCTTAAACGTGGTACAATATACGATACTATTAGAACAAATCTTATCAACAACTATTTTGATACCATTAGGACTACTATTTATGATACTATTCGTAATATAGTTGATGATATTATGGTAAAATACGATACAATTCTTACTATTAAGACAGATACCATAAAAATAGTTAAGTATGATACAATACAAGTGTATCAGATAAAGGCAATTGATACTATTAAAGTGGCAATCTACGATACAATTAGAGTGACCATCACGCCAAGTACACCAAATTTGCAAGAAGGTATATATGTTTCTCAATTAGATGATTTTATGAATGAAAAACTGAATGCGGGCATTACGGAATGTGAAGTGGTCTTGTTGGATAAGGTGCCAGATTTTGAGATGATTTGTAGTGTTTTAGCTTCCAATAATAACACAAAATATAAAGGTATTAAAGTTATTCTAAATTTGGAATTATGTACAGGCATCAATGGTATACGGGATGCTGCATTATACCGTTGTAATACATTGATTGCTATTAAATTACCAACTACTATTACAAGTTTTGGAAAGTCGGCATTTGCTAAATGCACCAGTTTGACCTCGATAAATATTCCAAATGGTGTAACGAGTATAGGCAGATCTACCTTTGACGGTTGTACTAGCTTGGCATCTATAAATATTCCAGATGGTGTAACGAGTATAGGAGAGAGTGTGTTTTCTGGTTGCGAAAGTTTGCCTTCAATCAAAATTCCAGATGGTGTAACGAGTATAGGCAATGGTGCCTTTTCCGGTTGCACCAGTTTGACCTCGATAAATATTCCAGATGGTGTAACGAGTATAGGCAATGGTGCCTTTTCCGGTTGCACCAGTTTGACCTCGATAAATATTCCAGATGCTGTAACGAGTATAGGACAGTACACCTTTTCCGGTTGCACCAGCTTGGCATCAATAAATATTCCAGATGGTGTAACGAGTATAGGACAGTACATCTTTTCCGGTTGCACCAGCTTGGCATCAATAAATATTCCAGATGGTGTAACGAGTATAGAACCGTCAACTTTTTCTGGTTGCACCCAGTTGGCTTCTATAACAATTCCTGATGGTGTAACGAGTATAGGCAGTTCTGCCTTTAATGGTTGCACCAGCTTGAATATATTGACAATTCCCGAAAGTGTTACGAGTATAGGTTATAATGCCTTATTTGGTTGCACTAACTTGGTTTCTTTAATATTCCAAAGCGTTAATCCTCCGGTTTTTTATACATCATTAGGATATTACGGATTGATTTATGTGCCCTCTTCTGCTGTTAAAACATACAAAACAGCAGCAGGTTGGGACCAATATTCTAGTAGTATTGTTGGATATTAATTTTTTAAATATTAAGTGTGATAATTAGCATTAATGAATTCAAAAATCATTCGCTATCTTTGCTGCCAAAACAATCACATTTAATCATATTCACAATGAAAAAATCATTAATTATCAAAACATTAGTTGCTTTTGCAATTACATTTTCTTCTTTTGTGGCTGCGGCTCAGGAACAATACGGATTTGACAAAATAGACGTATCTAAGGACTTCAACGACAATGGTTTCCAGTGGTTTCGCAAGTCGGAACTATTGGCAGCAGGCGACAAAACCAAGCACAATGCTATGACTATTGGTTGGGGCGGAATCGGTGTACTTTGGGGGCGCACTGCTCTCACAGTTTACGTTGCCGAAAAACGCTACACCAAACAGTTTATGGATAAGGCTCAATATTTTACCGTAATGTCATTTGGTCCTGAAAATCAGAAAGTTCTCAACTATATGGGTACTAAGAGCGGACGGGATGGCGACAAGGCTGCTGCCCTCGGACTTCACACTGCCTACACCCAAAACGGCACACCTTATTATACTGAGGCTACGCTTGTTATTGAGTGCAAAACTATGTACGCCGCACCTTTCGATTCTAAATATTACAAAAACGAAGTTCCTGAACGTCAGTACAAAAACTTCCCTGCCGGAGTTCACACAATGTATATCGGCGAAGTAGTTGGCGCTTGGCGGAGATAGAGATTTTACCTCCCCTCGTATCTTGCCAATTCCCACCCCTTGAAAACCAAGATTATCGGGTGAAGTGTCCAACCTCCGTCTTTTGCTTCGGTGAGCAAGTTTTTGTCGCTGATGTATTTGGGCAGTTGGGCGCGGGCTTCTTCTAATTTGGCATTTACTTCTGCCTCTGTTGCGCTGTGCTTTACGTATTTAAGTTCTATAACGTATGCGTGTGCAGTCCCGAGACGCGGTTTTAGGTAAATATCGCTGTATCCGTGTCCAAAATAATGTTCCGTAAAGGAGATAAAATAATTGAGGTTGGTGCCAAATTGGCAGAGGAAAAATCCCTTTACAAATGATTCGCCTTGATTGTTGAAATCCTTGATGTTAGATACATCGCTCATACAGCCTGCAATGTAACGGAAAAATGGCTCGTGTTCGCCGCGTTTTGCGAGTCCGCGACCAAGGTCTGTCATAACGTTATCATCTGTTTTCCAAGATATTAGCACATCGTAATTGCGCACCATATACATAAAATATTGCTGACGGACTGTGGCGTTGGGCACAATCAAAAGTGTGTCGCCAGTATCGTAGCCGCCAATCGACAGCAATCCCATATAATACATCAGGCTAACAAGGTTTTCGTAGCGGTCAAGGTCTTTTAAGGCAAATTCTTCTTCTATCTGATTGTAAATCTGTCCGTCATTGTTAATCCGCTGAATAAGAGAAGTTTTTTCGCCAAAATTTTTCTCAAAGCGGATTAGTTTCGCCATCTTATTGTAGTCGGAGGTAATATTGGTATCAACCATTTTTTCGGGAATTTGTCCGCCTTTTTGAATGTAACTATCCACAAAAAACAATGCCATATCCGAATTATACATACGTTCTTGGTTAACAGCATCTTCGCTAAAACAGTTATTGTCGTACCACGGTTTGGTGATTTCGATAAGTTGGTCGATGGAATGATTAAACACACCCGTTACATCTCGGTAATATTCAAGCATTTGGCGAAATTCTGTTTCGGTAAAGCCTACCAACGAATTGAAAGACGACCTCATTGAAATGTTTTTACCGATGTTGTAGCCGCTTGTTACGTCGCTGAGCGTTAGCGGAGTAACGCCCGAAATCATTATTCTCGACACAGCGGCATCGTTCTTGTTGGTGGCAGCCTTCAAGTTGTTGAAAAACAGGCGGAAAAAGCCGTCACCGTGGGTGAGGTCTTTGTAGTTGGTTTCGCTGTCGGCAAGCAGAGTGTTGGCAAAGTTGTCGTACTCGTCGATAAGGACGTAGATTTGCAGGCCCGCAAGTTGAACAATTCGTGTTAGTTTTGTAAACGCATCGTTTGATTCCTTTTGGTCAGAAATATTTTCCACAGTACCTTCGGGCAGCAAGTTCTTATATTTGTTAGCAAATTGTATAAGTGTGTCAAGCACAAGTTCGTTAAACGATTTTTGCGTTTTTGTGTAGTCTGGATCAACTTTTGAAAAGTCAAACTGCATAATCAAATACTGGTTGCGTTCCTCGGTAGGATTTTTTCCAATGTACAATCCACCAAACAACTCATCGAACCTTTGCTTGTAGGCAATATCATAATATGCTGCCAACATATTGAGCATTAAACTTTTACCATACCTTCTCGGGCGAAGGAAAGTTTGAAATTTGAACTCTTCGAGCATTGGTATAAACATTGTCTTGTCGACATAATACCTATTTTCTCTGCGGATTCTCGCAAAGTCGCTCATTCCGTATGGTATTAGGCGGATTTTTTTATTAGACAGTGGTTCCATAATTATGCTGTTTTTCAAGTGCGAAGATAATAAATTTTGCGCTTAAATGCAAAATCTTTACCCAATCTCCTCAATATTATACGGTGTCTCCTGATATACAAAGTAGTTCAGCCAGTTGTTGAACATCAGGTTGGCGGTGCTGCGCCAGCGGACTACGGGCTGCTGATGCGGGTCGTTGTTGGGATAATAGTTGCGCGGAATGTTGATAGGCAGTCCTTTGGCAAGGTCGCGGCGGTATTCGTTGTCTAACGTAAAGGCGTTGTACTCGGCGTGACCTGTGAGGTAGAGTTCGCGTCCGTTTTGGTTTGAGAGCATATACACTCCTGCCTGCGGACTGCTTGCAAGTATCTTTATTTCAGACACTTTGTCGATGTCCTCCTTGCGTATTTCGGTGTGGCGGCTGTGGGGAACGTAAAAAATATCGTCGAATCCGCGGAAAATTGGGTTGAGGGGGTCGAGCATCTGGTGCTCAAACACTCCGAACATTTTTTGGGCGAGTCCGTGCTTGGGCACTCCGTAGTAGTGGTAAAGCGCGGCACACGCACCCCAGCAGATAAACATCTTGGCGGTAACGTTGGTTTTGGCCCAGTCGAATATCTCGGTGAGTTCGCTCCAATATGTAACATCCTTGTATTCAATCTGTTCTACGGGCGCACCGGTAACAATCAAGCCGTCGTATTTGCGTTTTTTTATCTCGTCGAAATCAATGTAAAACCGCCTCATATGTTCCACAGGGGTGTTTTTAGAGGTGTGGCTTTTGATTTTTATCAGGTCGATTTCTATTTGCAGCGGCGAGTTCGACAGCAGCCTTATCAAGTCGGTTTCGGTGGTTATCTTGATGGGCATAAGGTTTAGAATGGCTATCCTAAGCGGACGAATGTCTTGCGAAGTGGCTTTGGTATAGTCAATTACAAATATGTTTTCCTTTTTTAATAGTTCTATGGCCGGCAAATTGTCGGGATATTTCAGTGGCATAATACAAGATTTTTGGGCAAAGGTAAACAATAATTCTTTTGGTTGGCAAATTATTTTCCGAAAATGGTTGTTTGCATTTTTTATGGTAAGAAAATTATAGGTAACTTTGCGGCTTGTAAAATTTGATATATGTCTGCAACAAGATTAGCCATAATAGGAGCGGGGGCTGCGGGGTGCTTCTGTGCCGCCAATATTGCGGAAAACACCCGTGAGTTTGATATAACTATTTTTGAATCAAGCGATAAGCCTATGCACAAACTTTCGCTCACAGGCGGAGGCCGATGCAATATCACCAACACTTTTGATACTGTGGGTGCGCTTAATCACGTGTATCCTCGTGGGGCTAATCTGTTGAAAAAACTTTTCTACAATTTTGACCATAACGCTTTGCAAGAGTGGTTCTTAGCCCACGGTGTAACGCTTTTTGCACAAGACGACGGACGTGTTTTCCCTACTTCGCAAAATGCTTTGCAGATTGTGGATACTTTGTATAATGCGTTGATTGCCAAAGGTGTAACTATCAAAACCAACCACCGTTTATCGTCGTTGCAAACCAATGCCGAGGGAAAATTTATTTTGTCGTTTGACGAAAAACCGCCGCAAACATTTGATATTGTGGTAGTTGCCACAGGCGGAACATCACCTGCTTTTCTCGATATTTTTAAAAAACTTGGTATCGAAACCATAGAGCCTGTTCCAAGCCTATTTACCTTTACCATCAAAGACCCTGATTTAAACGCACTTATGGGCGCAACAGTGGACGACGCATCGTGCAGCATTGCAGGTACTAAATTTACATCTGAGGGGTCGGTTCTTGTTACACATTGGGGAATGAGCGGACCGGCAATTTTGAAACTGTCGTCGTATGCGGCTCGTTATCTCAAAGAAAACAAATACACATCAAACCTTATAGTTAATTGGCTGAATACCAACGAAGAAGATGCTCGAAATATTGTTTTTTCGTTTCAATCGCGTTATCCTCAAAAAACTGTTCTTTCGGTTCGTCCCGACGGCATTACCAACCGTATGTGGCTATATATCACCAACAAATGCGGTATCGATGGTGCAAAACGTTGGTCGGAAGTGTCGAAAAAGAATCTCAACCGTCTGGTATCTATCTTAATTTCAGATACATATAAAATTCAAGGGCGAGGTCATTACAAAGAGGAGTTTGTTACTTCGGGTGGAATTTCGCTTAATGCCGTCAGCAGCAAGAGTTTGGAATCAAAGGCTGTCAAGAATCTCTATTTCGTTGGCGAAGTGCTTGATATAGATGCTGTTACAGGAGGGTTTAACCTTCAATCCGCTTGGACTACCGCCTACACTGCGGCAATGTCGATAGTTAACAATCAGAATAAATCTAACTGAGGCGATGGCTAAATCCGACAAGGCATTTGAGGCAATCCGCAAGGGCGAACAACTTACTCGAAGTCAGCAAATTAAGTTGACTTTGCAGTTGAGTGTGCCGGCTATTATGGCGCAGATTTCGTTTATACTTATGTCGTATATCGACACGAGTATGGTGGGAAGTCTTGGAGCACACGCTTCGGCTGCCGTGGGTCTTGTTACATCTACCACTTGGCTTATTTTCGGACTTGTGGAATCGGTTGTAACTGGCTTTGCTGTAATGGTTTCGCACCGTATCGGAGCCGACAATCCCAAGGCCGCACGCGACATTCTCCGTCAGTCGATTTCGTTTTGTCTGCTTTATGGATTGATTGTTACCGCTGTGTCGTTGCTTGTTAGTCAGCCACTTCCGCATTGGCTCAACGGTGGCGACGATATTTGCGACGACGCCTCGGCATACTATTTTATTTTTTCGTGCGGAATGCCATTTATGCAGATGAGTTACCTTGCGTCGAGTATGCTCCGCAGCGAGGGCAACCTCCGTGTGCCGAGTATTTTGAATATCACCACCTGCGTTTTGGATGTGATTTTTAATTTTTTCTTGATTTATCCCGACCGCACGTTTGAGTTTTGCGGCTGCGAGTGGGTTATCCCCGGCGCAGGACTCGGCGTTAAGGGTGCTGCCACAGGGTCGGTTTTGGCGTGCGCGTTGGTGTCGTTTGTAGAGATGTATTACCTTGTGTGCCGGTCGAAACTGCTTTCGGTTTGGCGCGAAAAAGGCTCTTATCGTCCCACCCGCAAATGCGTTGTTAATTCGCTCAAAATAAGCCTTCCCGTTGGCGTTCAGCGCACTATTATGAGTTTGGCATATATTGTTATGACATCGATAGTTGCGCCGCTTGGCAATGTGGCAATAGCCGCCGACACCTTTGCCGTTACCATTGAGGGAATCTGTTATATGCCCGGCTACGGAATTTCCGACGCTGCCACCACCCTTATAGGTCAGTGCGTAGGGGCGGGGAGGAGGTATCTTGCCAAAAGTTTCGCCTACATTTCCACATTTACGGGTATGATAATGCTGACGGTGATGTCGGTGTTTATGTTTATTTTCTGTCCCGAACTGCTGTCGCTGATGACCCCGGTAGAAGATATAATCATCTCAGGCACAGAGATTTTGCGAATCGAGGCATTTGCTGAACCGATGTTTGCGGCGGCGATAATAGGTTACGGAATATTTGTAGGTGCGGGCGACAGTCTTGTGCCAAGTATAATGAACCTTGCCTCTATGTGGCTGATACGCATACCGTTTGTAATGATTTTGGCATCGTATATGGGCTTAAAAGGCGTTTGGTTGGCAATGGCAGTGGAACTCTTTCTCCGCGGTGTGATGTTCCTTTTGCGATTGAGGAGCAATAGATGGCTGAAACATACTTTAAAGAAGAAGGCGTGATATTCTCAGCCAAAATTTTTTTTGTTTTTCAAAAAAAATCAATATATTTGCACCATATAATTTATGCATTTAAACTATGGAATCAACAGCAACACCATCAACCTCTGAAAATACTAATCAGGCAGCCGAACAACCCAAAAAGTACATTTCAAAGACTGTGCAATGGGCGCGTGCGCACAAATGGTGCATCGAGATTTTAGACCCCGAATTGCAGGCACAGTGTAAAAGTTATAAGAACGGCAAAAAGATTATTAGGGATGAGGTTAATGCTTGATACTTGCGTAATTATAGATTTGCTTACCGATGTGGATAGCATTTCTCATTACGCTATTGACTTGCTTGGGGATTATTCAAACGTCCTTTACGCAAGTAGCGAGTCTATGCGTGAACTTATTGTGCTTTTTAACAACAAAAAACTTCTTAACAAGTATTACAAGACTGCCGAAGATGTTTTGGCGGCTGTTGAAAACGAACTTAGAATTGAGTTCCTTCCAATTCGCCGCGATGTTTGCTATACCTATTCGCGTTTGCAACTCAACAAGGCTATGAATCATTTCGACCCAAGCGACCATATTATTATATCACACGCTATTACAGAGCGTATGGCTCTGATGTCGAGCGACTTAAAATTTGAGTTTTACCAAGACCAAGGATTGGAACTTATTTTGTATTAATTAATCCTCCGGTTCGTCAATTGTGCGGATTAGATTAAAACCATTCTCGTTGTACACGTCGATTTTTTTGTCGAAACGCTGCATAAAAATTTCATCCATTTTATTGTCCCACACTGACTTGTATTTTAGCGGAATCACTAATGTGCCGTTGACGTGATCTACTAAGCCGTAGTTTGTGCCGTCTTTGGTAACGCTCCATCCCGACCCAAATGGTTCTGGTTTTTCGTAAACGCAAGGTTGCAACTCTTTGCCATCGAGCGAGATAAATCCATATTTATTGTTTTTTTCAAAAATGTATAAATGAAATCCTGCTCCATACCAATGGGCATCGTTATATACAAAAGGTACTCGCACCTCGCCGTTGAAACCACAGGCACCACATTTTTGTTCTCCGCCTTGCTTGTAGCGTAAAATGATAAAATTGTGTTCGGGATACGACACTGGTTGTGAATATTTGGCTTCAAGAATAAACTTGCCGTCGTAATTAATTGCGCCCCAAGTATATTCGTCGCCTTCTTTTACTTTTGGACGGTTAAAATTGTCTTTTTCTAACGGTCCGTAACATTCGCCTGTGAGAACGGCAAAGAGTCCGTTGCCCATATCGCTCCACGCCGAATATGCGCGTTTGTTTACAGCAATGGCGGTTATCTCTTTGAGAACCTCTTCTGGTGGGTAGGTGTAATCGCCAACCTCTTTTACAAATGTGTTGGAAAAATCGCTGCGTTGCTCTGCAAGTTCTTTTAATTGTTGTTCGAGTTGAGGTGCCAATTCGGGGTGCTCTTGCATCATTTGTTTGAGATTTGCCGTAATTTCATCGGTTAATTGTCCAACGTCGGCATTTTTCTCATTTACAAATCGTTGCGAAATTTCTTTCATACAAGTTTGCATCCTGTCCATAATATCCGATTTGGCTTCTACCACAGCCCCGTCGATAAGTAAATGCTGCTGCAAAACGTGATTCTTGTCGGTATTGCCCGTAACTACATAGTTAAGTGTTGAAATATCAAACCATTGCATATCTCTTCCATCATCTTGGGCAAATGCATTTAGACTTAAAACCACCATCAAAATGGCGCAAATAAAATAATTCTTTTCCATAGTTTTGAAATTATTAGTTGTTGTTTATCTATGCAAATATAGTGAAAATTTTTTCTCCCATATCCCATTTTTCCGAAAAATCTTCTAATTTTATTTTTTTTGTTGGAATTTGTTGGCGCGATGAGTATCTTTGCGCTAAATTTAATACAGCGATGGATAAGAAAGAGATACTATCAAAAAACGTTGTCCTCTTGTCGGAAGTAACCGAAAGCGAGGTGAGGATGCAGACTCAGGGCGGTAATCAGCCTTCAATTGAGGCTATCAGTAGGATTATCGACCTGCTAAAACAGATTATTTTTCCGGGTTTTTTTGGCGCAGAAATCCGCGACCGCGAAAGCCGTTATTATCATATTGGCGTTTGTATGGAGGAGTTGGAGACTCGCCTAAAAGAGCAGATTCGCCTGAGTTTCAAATGTTTCAAGGGTGAGAACGTTTGCGAAGATATGTCCGACGAAATTGCTGTAAAGTTTATCGAGATGATTCCCGAAATCAAACGTGTGCTTTACACCGATATTGCGGCAATGAGCGAAACCGACCCCGCTGTTACATCGTTTAGCGAGATTATTTTCTGCTATCCTGTGGTGCAGGTGATGGTTAACTATCGTATCGCACACGCGTTGCTTACCCTCGGAGTGCCTGTGCTTCCGCGCATTATGACCGAGATGGCACATTCCAAAACTGGTATCGACATTCACCCGGGCGCACAGATTGGCGAATATTTTTCTATCGACCACGGCACAGGTGTGGTTATTGGCGAAACTTGTATTGTGGGTAATCACGTTACTCTGTATCAGGGTGTTACGCTTGGTGCAAAGAAATTTACCTACAACGAAAACGGTCATCCTGTCAACCTTCCCCGACATCCTATTTTGGAAGACAATGTTACTGTATACTCCAACTCGTCGATACTTGGACGCATAACTATTGGTCACGACACCGTAGTAGGCGGTAACATCTGGCTCACCGAGGCAGTTCCGCCATATTCGCGCATTATCCAACAAAAAGCCGTCAGCGAAACTTTCACCGACGGCGCAGGGATTTAATCGTTAATATTTTAGCGCATTATGGCTTAATACGGCAAGTGCATACCGCATACAATAAGGTTGTTTTGCTTGGCGTATTCCAAAATTCTTTTGCGCGAGGCAGCGGCTTTGTCTTTGTCGCCGTCAAAATTGGCGTTGAATTCGGGGTGGGGGAGTTGCAGTGCAAGTGCGTGCATCAAATCGCCTATTATCAGCAAGTTACCTTTTTGAAAAACTGTATGTCCCGGAGTGTGACCCACTGCGTCGATAGTCAAAATATCCTCGGGAAGTTTATCGCCAAAATTGAATACGTGAATCTTGTCGCCGTATTGTTCAAACATCTTAACAGCCTGTTCGCCTTTGCCAAGGTCGGAATCCTTTTCTAATTGCGAAACGTAAACCTCAGCATTGGTGAACACCTTCGCGCCTGTGGTATCTACCATTCCGCCGATGTGGTCGCCGTGAAAGTGCGTAATATACACATAATCAATGTTTTCGGGAGTAATGCCGATATTTTGCAATTGATTAAGGAGTTGTCCGCCTGCCTTTTGTCCAAGACCCGAGTCGAAGAGGATATTTTTGCCGTTGCTCTTAATTAGATATGCGCTAATCGACGAAGGCATACCGTCGGGCATATTCACCTCTTGACGGATGTTTTCTGGAACCTCGCCAAAAAGGTCGTAAGGAAAAGTCCTGTCGCCAGCGTTGTCTTTTAGCCAATAAACCGAGAACCCGTCGAAAGTTTTCTCCTTAGCATCGAGAAATTTGATTGTGTCGGAATTTTGCTGTTCCGAAACGGAGGAATTGCTCTGACCTCCTGCGCATCCTGCAAGCATTGCCGCCGCAATTACTGATAAAACTTTTGTGTGCATAACTATGTGATATTTAAAATGTTAACTGGTTGTGTTGTGTAATATAGGTTTATTTTATTCCTGCCTCTTTGAGTAGGGCTTTAATTTCTTTATCGGAAATAGTTTCTTGGTCGGCCTTGTCGTAAAGAGCAAGAAAATAGATAGTTCCTTCTTTAATTTCCATTACAATATCAGTGTGAGTAATAACACGAGCACCACCGCTTTTGCCGCCACCTTTGGATTTAATTGCAAGCCTGATTTTGCGCACACCGTGCCCCAAATCTACCCCCATCAGAGGGTTTTCTTGTAATTCGACAATAAGTTGCTTAATATCGTCGAGCAACGAGCGGTAACGTTTATACAACTTTTTGACGTTTTTGTCAAAAGGGGGGATGGTCTTAATCTTGTAACTCATTGAATAAATCTTCTATTGGTTTGGCTTCTAATTTGCCTTCTTGTATGAGTTTCAAATTTTTGAACGCTTCCCTAAGGTCTTCTTTTACCTGTTCGGGCGAATCGCCTTTGGCTGTTTGCTGGGCTTTATGTTCGCGACGGATTTGACGAAGCGATTTTAATGCTCGCTCCATCATAGTAGAATCCGTTACGATGTAACTCATTTCACGGTGCAATGCTGCGTTTAATTGTAATGCTGTCATAATGTAGTTTTTTTGCAAATATACACTATTTTACAATATTTATCAACTCTTTTTTCAAACTATCCAAATCCGTTACCACAGGATATTGCGGAAAATCGGCTTTAACATTGTCGGGCGGACAGAATAGGATTCCACGGTCGGCGGCTTGAAGCATTGTAACATCGTTGTAACTGTCGCCAAATGCCACCACGTTGTATTTCAGACTTTTAAATGCTTCTACGGTTTTGCGTTTGGGGTCGCTTTGACGGAGAAGGTAGTTGGTGATACGTCCCGTAGAGTCGGTTTCGAGGCTGTGACAGAGGAGGAATGGGTTTTCTAACTTGTCCATAAGCGGTTGGGCAAACTCCACAAAAGTGTCGCTCACAATGGCAAAACGGGTAAGTTTGCGAATTTCTCTGATAAAATCAAGAGCGCCGGGGAGCGGTTGTAGAGTGTTGATAACTTCTTGAATATCTTGAAGTTTGAGGTTGTGTTTGTCTAATATTTCAAGACGGTAGCGCATCAGTTGGTCGTAATCCTTGATGTCGCGGGTAGTGAGTTTAAGTTCGTCGATACCGGTTTTTTTAGCCACGTTGATCCAAATTTCCGGCACAAAAACGCCTTCTAAGTCGGCACAAATTATCCACATAATGAAAATGTTTTAAAATATTAATGCCGCAAATTTAATAAAAAATGCATTTTCGCAAATTATTTTTTGTCTGGGCGGTGGAGGTTTGAGAAAAGTTGGTATATTTGCGGAAAGAAAACTTATATTATTTGATTATGTTGCCAAACACAAAAATAACGTTAACCAAGAAAGAAACATCGCTCGTGGATGTTCTTTGGAATCTTTATGTGTTGCAAACAGCGAATGTTAAAAAAGCGTTCCGTCAGAAAATTGAAAACGATAAAGTGTTGGATGGTTCAATTGATGATATCACCAAAACACCTCATTACCAGGAAGCAATGGCTGATGTGGCGGAAGGTCGTGTAACTACTTACAACTCTCTGAAAGATTTTTATACCGAAATGGGTTTATAACGTATATGGCATACACAGTTAAGGTTACATCCACTTTTAAAAAGGATTTCAAACGTTGCATTAAGCGAGGTATGGATATGTCTTTGATTACCAAGGCGATGAATATGCTCGAAGAAACAGGCACTTTGCCTCCTGAATATTATCCCCATCGCTTGAAAGGCGATCATAAAGGGCAATGGGAATGTCATATACAATCTGATTGGTTGATGACGTGGGAACAGAACGACAAAGTGTTGACGCTTCTATTTCTTGAAACGGGTACACATTCTGATATATTTGGGTGGTAGTGGTGATGTAGATATGTGGTAGCGATCTGCCTCCGATACTCACAGATAACCCCGTACATCATCGCTATCAATCGCTTGATGTACGGGGTTACAGAACTACCGTCTTCCAGACGGCTGGTGTAGGTTTTGCGAAATTACTTTATCGCAAACTTCGACATATCAAACATAGTGTTGCCCTGACCAACGATGGTGGGGGTGTGGCCGTCCCATTTTTCAATCCAGTCTTCCTGAACGATGAGGGGACTTAATGATGCCGAAATGGTGCGGTTGTAGTATGCTTCGGCGTCGGCTTTTACTTTCATGGCCTCTGCCTCACCTTTGGCTTCGGCTATCTTGATTTTAGCGTTTGCCTCAGCCTCTTTTACTTTGTTTTCGGCTTTGAGCGAACTCTGTACTGCCATATTCTTTTCGTTGATCATCTGTGCAAGCGACTGAGGAGGAGTAATTTGCGAGGTAAATTCTGTTACCAAAAATCCTTCGGCTTCAAGACTTTTTTCTAAGCGGGTTCTAACCTCAGCCTCAAAACTTGCACGGCTCGACATCAATGAATCCGATGTATAGTTGTTGGCGCAAGTGCGGTAAGCCTCATAAATACAGGTTCTTATGTATCCATTTTCGAGGTCTTCAACATCCTTGCGGTATTTTACAAAAATGTCGCACGCCTTGTTGGGGTCGATTCGGTAGGCGATAGTGGGGTCCATCGAGAATACCGAAGCGTCTTTGGCGTTGACGTTAAATGCTTCGTAGTTTTTGCGCTGAATATAAGTGGGATAGGTAAAAATGCTTGTTGTAATTGGATTGTAGAATACCCAACCTTTGCAAGTGCCTTCCACGCCGCCGTAATCCTGTTCGTTCGACGACCATTTGTGAAATTTGATTCCGATTTCGCCGCTGTCGATAACTGTGCAGCATTTGAAGCACATTATCAAAATAGCAATCGGGACTAATAAAATGAGTTTAAACTTCTTTTTTTCCATTTGTCGAAATTATTTATGGGTTAATAATGCGCAATATTACAAAAATTTTTGTTGAAGTGCAAAATGATTGGTCAAAAATTATTATATTTGCAGCAAAAAGTTAGGTTATGAAACGCACCGATGTCGTAGAACGAATAAAATTGGTTGCACATAAAATGCAGCCTCTTGCTCAAACGATTCTTTACGGGTCGGAGGCACGAGGAGATGCGCGTCCAGATTCTGACATTGACCTTTTGGTGTTGGTTGATACCGACAAACTTAGTTATAGTGATAAGGACCGTATTATAGCCCCTTTTTATGATATTGAATTAGAAACGGGTATAGTGATTAGCACAATGATTATGCCGCGCAAAGATTGGGAAAACCGTCCGTTTCTCACTCCATTTCAGTATAATGTTAACAAAGAGGGTATAGCGTTATGATTACAGAACTTACCGACGAAAACTATGAGGCATTATCGCAATACCGTCGCCAACGTGCGCGTGAGACACTTGCAGAAATTCCATATTTACGAGACCAAGGTTTCTATAACACAGCCACCAACCGTCTTTATTATGCGTGTTATTATGCTGCATTAGCGTTGTTAACCAAAAATCACATTTCCACAAATACTCACGTAGGGGTGAAAACAATGCTCGGTTTGCATTTTGTATCCAAAGGTCTTATAACAAAAGAGAGCGGACGTGCTTTTTCTAATCTTTTTGATAGCCGTCAACGTGGTGATTATGACGAATTTGTATACTCCACTCGTGAGGAAATTGATGAACTATACCCCAAGGCTCAACAATTTATCGAAGAAGTTGAGGCTTTGTTGAAATAATTAATTTAAAATATGGACACCCAAGAATATTACATCAACTACGAGCAAAATTTGCTTAAAAACCTTGCCGATTTGTGCATTCAGCATAACCGATTGAAACGCGGAGTGTTGCCCGAAACCATCGACATCACCGAAAAATGGGATGTGATTGCCCCGTCGTACATTTCAGATGCTTCAAAAGAGATTGCTAAATATCCCGCCGTGTCGCTCGGATGGGCTATGTATCTCGGTATGGCTGTGGCTAAATATTGGGACACTGATTGGGCTATATATGGCAATCATCCAAACATTTACGAGCATATCCGCAACAAACGTGGATTCGACTATATGGACGAGGTGGTTCGTGGCGAAATTCTTGGTCTCGAAGGCGATGAATACTCTAAAATGGAGGAATTTGTTCTGTCGTGTTCGCGTCTTGCCTTAGATAAAATTCGTCACGAAGGCATTGAACCCTCCACCCCTGCGGCATTTTTTGTTTACACCCTCAGTTGCAAGGTGTTATACACCATAGGCGCGGCAGTAGAGTTGCAAAGGTTGGGGTATAAAATGGAGAAAGTATGATAAAAGTGTAGTTTGATAACACTTTTATCATTGATAAAAATGTAAATTTTCTCACTTTTATCATTGATAAAAATGTATTTTGATTACACTTTTATCAGAGAAACGCTTGGTGTATTAAAAAATAACGATTATATTTGCAGTGTTAAATACCACTCATTATGGAACGGACTGCATTTAAACAATTGACGGAATGGAAGAATGCTTCTGACAGCAAACCTTTGATTATCAAGGGTGCACGACAAATAGGAAAAACTTGGCTGATGCGTGAATTTGGTAAACGTTGTTTTGCCAACACTATTTATATCAATTTTGAATACGAACGTAGGTTTACAAATTTGTTTGTAGAAAACTTTGATATTCAGAGAATTATATCTACAATAGAACTTTTTTACGGCAAAAAAATCAATCCCGCCGATACACTTATCATCTTTGATGAAATACAGGCAGTGCAAGGCGGGCTCACTTCGTTGAAATATTTTTGCGAAAATGCTCCTCAGTATGCAATTGTTGCCGCAGGTTCGCTTTTGGGAATTGCTATGCACCAAAATCAGTCGTTCCCAGTGGGCAAGGTCAATTTTTTGGATTTGCATCCGATGTCGTTTGGTGAATTTCTGTTGGCATTAGGCAAAGATTTGATGTACAACACATTGGTGCAAAATCAATGGGATTTGTTGGAACCTTTTCACGATGAACTTATCCGTCTTGTAAAAACTTATATGGTGGTTGGCGGAATGCCCGAAGTGGTTCAGAAATGGGTTGACACTCAGGATTATTTTGCAGTGAGAGACAAACAAAACGACATTTTAAACTCGTATCACGCTGATTTTTCAAAACATATTCCTGATTTGCAAATTCCGAGGGTATCAATGGTGTGGGATTCGCTACCTGCCCAACTCTCAAAGGAAAACAAAAAGTTTATCTATGGCGTATTGCGCGAAGGAGCCCGAGCCAAAGATTTTGAATTGGCTATTATGTGGTTGATAGACTGTGGTTTAGTACTCAAATCACAACGCATCAATACGCCCAAACTTCCCCTCAAAGCGTATCAGGATATGTCGGTTTTTAAACTGTATATGGTTGATACGGGATTGTTGTGCGCTGCATCGGGATTGGGTTTCGACACAATGGTTGATGGTAACCGACTTTTTACCGAGTTTAAGGGTGCTATTACAGAACAGTTTGTAATGCAAGAACTTACAGCGATGAAATGTGAATATATTGCCTATTGGACCAACGAGCGCAGCACCAGCGAAGTAGATTTTGTGATTCAAAAAAACGGTGCTGTAATACCTTTGGAAGTAAAAGCCGGCGAAAATCTCCAAGCCAAAAGTTTTGCCGCCTTCTGCCAAAAATACCAGTCCGAATACGCCTGCAAAATCTCCACCCTGCCATTCAACCAAACCAAAAATGTGTTTAATTATCCGTTGTACGGATTTATGTTTGGGATTGGGGAAATGAGGTAACGGACAAGTCAATTAGTTCAGCTAAACTCAACATTTAAAAGCAAAACATTATCTCATTAAACATTACAAGTTTTATTTCCTTTAAATAATAAAAAAGAGCTTTATTAATTTATTGCAATCGGACACAAAAAAGTAGGAGTTTATTGTTTTTATAATAATTTTTTTTTACATTTGCATTGTCAAACAATTGAATCAACAAACAAATACCAATGAAAATGGATGACATCATTTCGTATATAAGAGCCTTTAACCTAACGATTGATGAACATATAATGTCCATCAAGAAGTTTATGTCAAATGATCAAATCGCAGATATAGGTAAAGAATTTAGAGAATCAAAGCGCACTCAACCTGAAAATTTTATTAATGTATTCGAGATGGTCTCAGATAAATATAAAAAAGAAAACTTCCATAGTGATATTATAAAAACATTTTTAGATCCTAATGAGAATCACAATGAGGGTTTTTCCTTTTTATATACATTTATTGATTTTATAAATAATAATCAATTCAAGGTCAAGGGTAAGAAAGTGTATATCTCTAAACAAAACTATCAAACTGTTAATGTAGAAAGAGAAGAGGGCGGCATGATAGACATCCTTATAAAATCAGATAGGAGCAAACATTGTATTATCATCGAGAACAAAATCAACAATGCGCCAGATACAGAAAGGCAATTGCCAAAATATTTCGTCAAGATGACAGAAACAGGATATACGGTAGATGCAATTGTATATTTACCTCTTGATCCTAACAAGGAACCTAATCAATTCGATTGGTCGGATACTGATAAGTTAAATGTTCTGCCTAAATTATGCATCGTACCAGCATACCAAAAACAAGGATTTAATTTGGTAACAGGATGGATTGAACCATGTACACTCAAAGCGAGAAACCTTATTTGCGTATCAATTCTAAAGCAATATGGTGAATTAATAAAGAAACGACAAAATAACATTATGGATAACATTATTCTAAGTAAATTCTATCAGTCTTTAATGACTGACAAGAAGAACCTCGAGTCCGCAATTTCAATTAAGAATATGCTTGGAGAACTGCCAATTTATATGGCCGATAGGCTATGTAAGAAATTCAACATTCAACAAGCTGACTACAAAGTATGGAAATGGAAACCGAATTTTTGCGGCATCCTATTCTCTGTAAATAATTTGCAGTACAAAATTGATGTTTGGACATCAGAGAATCCAGATGATGCCTATGGAGTTTACGTATTTGAACAAAATCAGTATGACAAACAACTCAATTGGGCGAAAGAAATGGACTCTCTTGTAAAATTTGGTTTTGAACTTTATTGCGAAGGCAATGATTGTTTCAAGTATAAAAAAACGGGCTTTTCTTTTTACGATGAAGATAAAGTCATCCAATGCGTGAATGCTCTCATTGACGATTTTCGCAAGGTCATTCAAGAGGAAAATCAATAGATGAAATGTGTAAGCATATACCAAACTATATGCAAAAAATATGACTACAAAAGCAAATAACATAAATCATTCTTCTTCATCTTACCCCACCCTCTACGAATACATTCGCCAAGGTGAGCCTGACAAAAAGGAGAAGGCATCCATTTGGCGGACAGCGATTGGTTTGCAGGCTGTGGACGGTCTGCAAACTTCCGAGTATCTGAAAGAGACCGCCCACAAACACATTGAAGGCGAAATAAATATCGACGAAGTTCGCACTCTGACAAAAACTTTACGAATTAGGCATTTTGTTACTTAAATAAAAATTCTTATCTTTGCACAGTTCACCAATACAATATATAATGGAAAAGCGATTTGATAGTCTTACTATATTTGAGTTCGGTCAAAGATTCCCGACAGAAGAAGCCTGCCTGCAATATCTGAGCGAAAAGAAATGGGCAGATGGCTTTGTATGCCCAGTGTGCGGACACAAACATTTTTGTAGTCATAGCAAAAAACGTCCATACGACAGGCAATGCACAAAATGCCATCACATCTCATCCCCGACATCGGGAACGTTGTTCCACAAAATCAAGTTCTCCCTGCTAAAAGCATTTTGGATAATATACTACGTGTCTACAAGCACCCTCCGAAAACGTATAAGTCACTATATGCCTAATTATATAAGACTTTTCAAAAAGACTTGCCGAGTTCTCTTGCTGCAATTGTAGAAACATATTTTGGTTTCACCAAATAATTTTTCAACTTTTTTGCAAAATAATCGAAATCCTTTTGTTATCAGTTAACTTCTGTATTTTCAGTGTTGAAAAAAAACGAAATTGTTACAATCCTGTTAAAACTTCGCCATACATTGCCATGATTTGAACAAAAAAGCATAATTTTGCACTTATAAAAAATACACGTATGGCAAAACGGATTCTTATTGTTGACGACGAGCCGGATATTTGCGAGATACTCCGTTTTAATCTTGAAATGGATGATTATGAGGTTTTTACGGCGGAGAGTGCGGACGAGGCTCAGCAAATAGTTGATTGCAGTATGCTGCGCGAAGAGCCAATCAACCTGATACTTCTCGATGTGATGATGACTCCAAAATCGGGCTTTGAATGGGCGCAAGAACTCAAAAACGACGTCCGCACATCAGATATTCCAATCATCTTTTGCACGGCAAAGACGATGGAAAAAGATTTGCTGCAAGGGTTTGACATCGGCAGCGATGATTATATATGCAAACCGTTTAGTATCAGCGAAGTAAAAGCAAGAATCAAAGCGGTTTTGAAGAGGACTTTTAAGACCAACGAAACACTGCCGTCGCCTCAAAATACCAATGCTATCAAATACGAAGGCATTGTTATGGAACTCGACCGCAAAGAATGTTACGTGGACGGCAAGTTGGTGATTTTGACCAAGTTGGAATTTGAATTGTTGAGCCTTCTACTTTCCAAACCCGGACAAGTGTTGTCGCGAGAAACAATCCTTCAAACCGTTTGGCCAAGCAACACCATTGTACTCGACCGCACTGTTGATGTCAATATCACCCGTATCCGCAAAAAAATAGGCCGTTACGGAGAATATTTGCGCACAAAATTTGGTTACGGTTATATGTTTGGAAAATGAAACAGACAAGGTTTACAAACAAGATTTTTATTTTGGCGACAATACTTGCCATTTTGTCCACGCTTTTTTTCGGCATCTACGAGTATAGGCGCGAACAATCTTTTCGTGTTGACATTCTTCATTCACGACTTCAACTCAACAATTATAACTACCTCGACAACAAGGCTGAACCCAACATCCGTGTTACAGTTGTTGATACACTTGGCAATGTGCTTTTTGACACCGAGGAAAAGGACATAAGCCGTATGGACAATCACTTAAAAAGGGATGAGATTCAGGCGGCACTTCGCCATACAAGCGGCTATGTAATCAAACGTGCGTCAGAAACCAACGGCGAAAAATATTTCTATTCGGCAACGCTTTTTGGCGACAAGATAGTGAGGTCGTCGGTGCCGTATTCTGCCGAGTTAACATCCTCACTTGTACACGATTACACATTTTTGTATTACACGGTTTCCATCCTTGCGCTGATAGCCATTGCGGTGTATTTTCGCTACCGATACGAACACAGCGAGCGCGAAAAACAGCGCATCAAACGTCAACTCACCGAAAATGCGGCACACGAACTCAAAACCCCCGCCACCACCATCGAGGGCTATCTCGAAACCCTTGTCAACAATCCCGAAATTAGCGAACCCAAGCGCAAAGATTTTCTTGAAAAATGTTATGCTCAAAGTCTTCGTATGAGCCGTTTGCTTTCAGATATGAGTACCCTCACTCGCTTGGACGAGGCTAATATCGCACGTCCACAGACATTGATAGATGCGGCACAGATAATCCGTCAGATTCAGGACGAGACTATGGATAAATTTGAGAATCAACACATTGAATTGCAAATTCAAATTCCATCATCACTGCCGATGACGGGCGATAGTTCGCTTCTTTATTCGCTTTTTCGCAATATTTTCAGCAATACGCTTGCCTACGCCACCAATGCAACGTTTTTCCGCGTAGAAGCGACTTCTATGGGCAACATCCTAATTTTCAGATTTATAGACAACGGAGTCGGAGTGCCATCAGAACAGTTGCCCCACATCTTTGAACGTTTTTATCGAATTGACAAAGGGCGTTCCAGACGTCTTGGCGGCACGGGTCTCGGACTTGCCATTGTCAAAAACATAGCCATTCGATATGGTGGTTCTGCCACTGCATTTCCCACACCCAAAGGCGGTTTGACGATTGAAGTCAAGATCATCGATTTCCCAGCCAATTTAAAGTAAAAGATTGTAATTGACATATTCCTTCCACTTTTTGTGCGCCGTTATAATGGTGAAACTGTGCGCATTAACGGTGATTATAATGCCGTCGATGGTGCAATAAAAGTTTTTGCCGTTGCGGGTGATGGTGCACGATGGTGATTGAATTTTGGATTTGCAATATTCCACTACGTCGGTATCGGCGGGCAGATTGAGGTTTCGCGAAATGCGCTGTGCGCCCAATTCTGTGGTAAAAATTCGCGACAGATTATCCAAAAGATTTACCGGCATATTTTCGTGAAACTCTTTCATTTCCATTTTTACAAACGACGCAATCATCTGACGATAAAGCGTTTCCACCATATCGGGATTTGCGCCGTAGGTTAAAGCCTTGGCACGGACTTTTTGTATTACTTTTTCCACACGCGAAGTGTCTTTGACGCCTTCCTCGTTTTTCTTGAATTTTGACGCCTGAGATACGTAAGTGCCACGCTCGGCAATCAGTTTTATGATATTGTCGTCGATACGATCGATATTGGAGCGTACCTCGTCAAGTGTGTTACAAATCATTGCTTTAAAGAGTTTAATTGTATATATACAAAACGCAACAAAAAGTGTTATATTTTGTCTTAAATAATAAAAACAATCCGTAATAAATTTGCACAAAACCTCCGAAATGTGTATTTTTGTGCATATATTATCTCCTAAAATAATGACCGAACTAACATTACAACGCCTCACATCCGCTGGTTGGACACCCGACAGAAAGGTTGACATTTCGCCGATAGCAAAGGCATACGCCGATGCCGGAATGGTTATGCCCGAAAAATTGAGGGAGTTTTTTACCGAATTTGGATTCTTGACCATTAGATACGATATTCAGCATACCGAACTTGAACGTCATACTTTAAATCCGGTTAGTGATTTTCTGAATTACTCCAAAGAAGATTTTGAACATCTGTTTGATGATTACGAAGTTTTCGGTACTGCCTATCCCGTTGGATTTGCATATCGTGGCAATATGACTATCTATTATCACGACGATGGAAATTTTTATATCTTTATGGAACCCAATCCATTATACCGCTGCGGCAAAACGGCTGATAGTTTATTAAACGGTCTCTTTGGCGGCGACAAAAGCGGATGGGTGGATTTGGATGATTTCTCCAATAAAATTTGCATAAAACCTCAGAAAGGTGTATTTTTGCAGAGAATTAAACCTCAGAAAGGTGTATAATCGCTCAAAATTAAACCTCAGAAAGGTGTATAAACTATGCTTAAAAGGAAGATATACAATGAGTTGCTAAAATGGAAAAATCAGAGCAACGGAACGTCAGCGGCTATGATAGAGGGCGCAAGACGTACCGGCAAAAGTTTTATTGCCGAACTATTCGCCAAACAAGAATATCAATCTTACGTATCGATTGATTTCAGCAAAGCACCGCAACAAGTGAAAGATTGGTTTGAACTGTATATGGAAGACATTGACACTCTGTTGTTTAATATAAAACTTCATTACAATGTCAAACTTGTAGAACGCCATTCGGTAATTATTTTTGACGAAGTTCAGGATTGCCCTAAGGCAAGGGCTGGCATCAAACATCTTGTTAAAGATGGTCGATTCGATTACATTGAAACGGGATCGCTAATCAGCATAAAACGGAATGTCAAAAACATACTTATACCAAGCGAAGAATACCTGATAAATATGCTGCCGATGGATTTTGAGGAGTTTCTGTGGGCAACCGACAATGAAATGCTTATGCAGTACATAAAGAGTTGCTTTGAAAAACGCAAACCTCTCGGAGATTTTCACCGCAAGGCAATGGATTTGTTTCGTCAATATTTGATAGTTGGTGGAATGCCTCAGGCTGTGCAGGTATATGTGGATACACACGATTTTGACAAAGTGGATTTGGTTAAGCGTCAAATACTCAACCTTTACCGCAACGACATTCGCAAATATGCAGAAGGATTAGAAATGCGGGTAACGTCGATTTTTGACGCTCTGCCCGGTCAACTCCAAAAACACGAAAAGAAATTCAGACTTACCGCTCTCAAAGCGGAGGCTCGTATGCGCGATTATGAGGATGCCTTTTTGTGGCTCGACGATGCAAAAATCATTAATTGTTGCTACAATTCCACCGAACCAAATGTTGGATTGCGTTTAAACGAGGAACGCACAACTCTCAAATGCTATATGGGCGACACGGGTCTGTTGATTAGTCACGCTTTCAACAATAAAAATATCGTTGATGAGGCCATATATCAGAAACTTATGTTTCAAAAATTGGAAATAAACGAAGGTATGTTGATTGAAAACATTGTGGCTCAAATGCTTACCGCATCAGGACACAAATTGTATTTTTTCAGCAAATACGATGAAAAATCCGCTGAAAACCGTATGGAAATTGACTTTCTGATACAAAAAGCCTCGATAACAAGTCGCCATAACATTTCACCGTTAGAAGTAAAATCCACTAACCGTTATACAACAACATCGCTTTTAAAACTTCGCCAAAAATACGGTCAGTATCTTTCTACACCATTCGTTTTACACACCGCCGATTTGAAAGAAGATAACGGCATCGTTTATCTCCCGATATATATGACGGGATTGCTTTAATTTGTAAGCAAACAAAAACGCCGCGCGAATAATCCGCACGGCGTTTCAATTTTCAATTTTCAATTTTCAATTTCTCAATTTCCAATCCCTTCC
>JAEEGK010002119.1_pt1 | contig 49559 bp, 41 predicted proteins | sample 8958771 | NCBI WGS metagenome assembly JAEEGK01 (sample SAMN16246547, study PRJNA631951) | gut metagenome | biome: gut microbiome; feature: rumen; material: SC-attached | host: Bos | place: Iran: Karaj | collected 2018-10 | reverse complement strand
CGGCTGCGAGAGTGGTCTTCGGTGCGGAACCGAAAGATTATGAGCTGTTCGAATATGTTCTCAGATACTACACAGGACTTCATTTCAGCCCGGCTGTGGACACTGTTGTAAAAGATATCGCGAAGAATCCCAAGCGGATTCAGCGTGAAGCGCGAAAGCAGACTTCGGCAACCGGCATTGGCACCAAGTCGCAGCAGGCGATCAAATTGCAGCAGGAGCAGAACAAACTGGACCGTAAGATCAGAAGCCGTGAAAAGAAACAGGCAGAAGAGATGCGTGAGTTTGAACTGAAGCAGCAAAAGAAAAGAGAGAAGCACAGGGGGCACTAAGCCCCCCGGCCTATCTCGTTTAGTTCAGTATTTCAACAGTAAGTGAGACCGTTTAATATTATGTATGAGAAGGATCATATTTTATCTTTTTACAGGAGGTTATATGAAGAAATATAGAGGAATCATTTCTATCGCTATCGTTGCTTCCATAGTTTTTTCCTTTGCCGGATGTAGCCTTGGTGGCGCCAAGTTCGGCCCTTCAGTTCTTGCTAAGTACGCCAAGGATTACGGTGCAGATCTTTACGAGGATGGCGAAGATTTCCATGACGGAGTCGAGTACATGGATGACACAGGCGATCTCGAGGACGGTGTATACATCCATGCTGAGGGCGATGATATCAGAGATGCCATGGAGCAGACATTTATCATTGGAGGTTTCTATGACAGTTCCGTTAAGGAGGCTACCGTCTTTGTAGTAGGCGACTACGGCAACACAGTCTGCACATTCGTTTCAGAGGTATTCGAGTCAGAGGATGATGCACAGGATATGTACGATGAGCTCGTAGAAGACTTCGAGGAGGTCAAAGACTATTCCGGCGAGGATGCGGAGATGGATAGCTTCGAGGAGGGCGGTATGGTCTATACCCTTATCAATGCCGATTCCCAATACACACACTGTTCTTACGGCGCATATCTTAAGGACGACACACTTTTCATCGTATTCTGTTATGGCGATGAAAGGGATATCAACAACTATGTTGACGATGTTTGTGAAGCACTTGACGTTATGGCTCCAAGTGAACTCTAATGGGCTCTGAAGGAGCATAAGAATAGTACAGATAATCAGGAATATTCCTTACTATTAAAAACCAAAAGAAAAAGACCGGACATCTGTCCGGTCTTTATACTTTGGGCACATCTTCAGCGCTTGTCGCATTTAGTGGTAAGTTGTGTTCTCAAGAATCACTTAAATCCCACAAACCTTGTGTTTATTGGCTTTTTGCGACGCCCATTTTGTTTTTTGGCGGAGACGGTGGGATTCGAACCCACGTGCCGGTAACCCGGCAAACGCATTTCGAGTGCGCCCCGTTATGACCACTTCGATACGTCTCCATAGCGGTAATATTATAGCAACTTTTGGTGTTAAGGCAATCTCTATATTATAGAGTTACTGTTTTATTTTAGCTGTCTTTGCGTTATCCTCTTTGCATGGAAACCAGATGGAACAAGTACTATCCCGAATGGACAGGAGATGCTTATGCAAAGCCTGCCGGCACGATGTATTCGCGCCTTGCGGCCGTTTGTAAGGAGCAGCCTTACCGCACCGCATACGAGTACTATTCCCTGAAGGTTACATATTCCGATATGCTCAGTCAGGTAGATACCGCTGCAGTTATGTGGCAGAAGCTGGGTGTCAGACCGGGCGACGGTGTCTGCCTTGGCATGGGCGGCTGTCCTGACGTGATAATCTCGATATATGCCTTGAATAAGCTGGGGGCGGTAGTATCGCTCCTGGTCCCGGATTTTACGGCCGAGGAATTCGCGGAATTCTGCACGGGCGTCGGCGCCAAATATGCGCTGATGTCCTTCAACCAGTACCGCAACTGGTCGGGAGTGATCAAGGATACGGGTATCTGTAAGGTCCTGATCGGCAGGTACCGCGACTTCCTTCCTGCGGGGATCTCATTCAAATACCGCATGAGCGGAATAGCTGAGTATGACCGCGTTTGCGAGCTCAATGCCGATGCTCCTTCCGTGCTGTGGAAGACGGAGTTCGAAGCAGCCGGCGAATCGATGCCTGCTGATGGAACAGGAGACAAGTCTTCTCAGGAAGCGGATGGTCAGATATCGGTCAGGTTCGTCTCGACACTGCGTGACCGTGATGTCGTGGCGATAGAATCAGATGACAGGGCGATCAATACCGCCTCGGATATCTCTTCGATCATCTTCAGCCGCTGCGAGAAGAAGAAAGGCGCGCCTCTCAGGGTGCTGTGCCTCAACGAATACTGTTATGTTTACGGCTTCCTGATGGGAATACATAATGTCCTTCTGTCGGGACAGACTCTGCTTATCTATACCTGGTTCGAGAGCAATAACATAATGCCGCCGATCCGTCTGTACAAACCGGACACACTGGTCGCTTTCTCGGGAACACTGGCGAGGCTCAATGCTTCTTCCGGCTCTGTTCAGGCCCTGAAAAATGCCAGATTCCTCTTCAGTGCCGGGGTTCCGCTCACACTGGCTCAGAAGGCGGGCATCGTTGACCGTATGGCTGATCTCGGGGTGAAGCCTGAGATACATTCGTTCTACGGCAACTCGGAGCTTTTCGAATTCCTGTACTGCATGCCTGAGTTGGACGGTGAGAGTGCGGTCGGAATACCCTTGCCTGATGTTCTGGTCAAGATCGTCGACAGGGCGGCGTTCCTCGATATGCCTGCCGGCAGGGAAGGGGAGTTCGCGGTTCACTCACCTGCGATGTGCACATCGTTCCTCATGCGTGACGGTACGCACTACAGTCCTTTCCGTAAGCTGTCCGACGGAAGATCCTGGCTTCTCACGGAAGACATCGGCATCGAGAACGAAGGCGGCGTGTTCTTCCGCTACGGCAGCGTCCGCGGCGGCTTCAAGATCAAGAGCGCCACGGTCTATCCGTCCAAGGTCGAGAAGGTGATAGAACTCGTTGCCGGCGTAAAGGCTGTCGCGTGTGTTGTTACGGATACCGTCGAAGGTCCGGTGCTCACGGCTGCGGTCGTGCCGGAAGAGGATTATTTCTACGACAACGATGCCATGCAGAAGCTCGAAGAGAGGATCAACGACGAGTGCAGCTCCATGCTCGCCGAGCCCATGCGCCCTGCTGATATCTGCTTCTTTGCGGCCATTCCCAAGTCTTCGAACGGCAGGTTCGACTATGCGGAACTGGGCAAGCGCGTGACTGAGATCCATGCGCAGATGGAAGACATTGACGAAGCGGACATCGAGGCGGATATAGAATAATTTGTCCCCATGTGTTGACATAGTAGCAATAGTGTACTATCATACAACAGTAAGTATCACCATAAGACTAAGTGCACGCAGGTGAGAGTGCACTCAGTAAATGCTATAATGCTATGGTCATTCTTACGGATGACCATTCAGAAAGCGTTTAATTTATAAGGGGGATTTATAAATGAAAGACTTTACAAAACGTTTGACGGCCGCAGTGCTCGTTTTATCGGTCTGTGCGTCATTCGCCGGTTGTAATCTTGCTTCGCTCCTTGGTTCGGGTTCGAAGAAAGATAAGGACAAGGATGACGATGACGAAGGCGGCAGCTGGTTCAAGACAGAAGCAAGCGAGCCTGCATCATCGGATCCCGATGTTACCGACCCTGTACAGACAGACCCTGTCGTGTATGTTCCCGGTGAATACATCGAGACTTCCGATGAGCTGACTTATGCTGACACTGTTGCAACATACGATGAGCTTCACCCTGCTAAGGCTCCCGGAACCGTAACCGGTCAGGACGCCGTTGATCTCCTTAACGAGATCGAAGCAGATGCCATCAAGCACAGCATCACATGCTATGCGGATGCGGTCATCGTATTCGAGAATCCTGAGAACTACGGCCTGGAATTCGACGAAGTAACCTGGGGCGATGCCATTACCGATATAGCTGACTATCCTACGGAGAAAGCTTACTACGACGAACAGCTTGAGAAGCTCTATTCAATTGACTACGAGTCTCTTGGTACTGACGACAGGCTCTTCTACGACAAGATCGTATATGACTACGAGAACTATTCTTACGCATACAGCTATACTTCATTTGAGTATTACACGATGTGCTTCAATCCTCTCGTAGGACCTCAGGCTGACCTGTTCTTCGTGCTCGACGTATTCTCCTTTGAGACTGTTGAAGACGCAGAGAACTACATCAAGCTCCTCGAGGATATCGACAGATACTACGAGCAGATGATCAGCTATGAGGAAGAGCGTGCCTCATACGGCTTCATCTCATCACCCACAAGCTATGAGGCAGCTGCAGAGAGCTTCGACAACCTCGTAAAGCAGACAGATGACTGCTTCCTCTATGACACATTCGAGGAGAGACTCGATAACATCGACGGCCTGTCGGATGCAGACCGTGAGAGACTCATCCAGGAGAACGAAGATGCAATGAAGAACGTCGTTTTCCCCAAGATGCAGGACTGCGCTGACCGTCTGAGAGTTCTTGAAGAGTTGAACGGACAGGATGCAGGACTCTGCATGTACAGAGGCGGAGACGCTTACTATTCATGGCTCTGCATGGTACAGTCCAACAGCAGCATGTCTGTAGAAGAATCAATGGCACTCTGCCAGGAAGAAGTGGATGCGATGACCGCTGATCTTCTTGCCATAGTAGGTTCCGGAAGCTATGACTGGTACTCCGAGTACGTTGATCACGATTACTCCAAGGGCGATGTCTTCGATAACCTTGATTACCTTTATGAGTGCGTTGCGGATGATTACCCTGCTATCCCTGCTCATGAGTACTATCTGATGGAAGTTCCCGAAGTATTCGAAGAGGATTTCAGCCCTGCGGCTTACCTCGGCTATCACCTCGATAACTACGACTCCAACATGCTCATCATCAACAACGGCAGCACGAGCACCGACGTTGGTATCACATTCGCTCACGAGGGTTATCCGGGACACATGTTCCAGTCCCTGTACACAAGATCTGCCACATCACATCCTTACATGTACCTCGCTGATTCCGTAGGTTATGCGGAAGGATGGGCAGTATATTCCGAGACATATGCGATGCTGAACTACTTCGCTGAAGATCCCGATTCTGACGGCGTAAAGTTCATCTACATCGAAGATGTTTCCAACGTTATGGTAACCGCTGCTCTTGATTACGGCATCCACGTTGAAGGCTGGACCATCGATGACTGTGTTGACTACTTCAACACATCAATGGGCGACCTCTACGGAGTAACTGCAGATTCGCTCAGCGATTACTACACGCTGCTCGTAACGACACCCTGCTATTCAGTTAAGTACGGCATGGGCTTCATCCATACAAAGCAGATCATGGAGAGAGCTCACGAGAACTTCCCGAATGCTACGGACCTCGAGATCCACACGGCATATCTGAACTGCCTTACGACAAACTATGAGGAGCTCGAAGAGAACCTCACAGCTATGCTCAGCGGCGAGATGGAACCGCCTCAGGGCAACTGATATCCGCCACCGCGAAAACGATCACACACAAGGGGCTGTCCCGTTCGGGACGGCCTCTTTTCCGTTAATGTGACAGTCCGATTAAAAAATAATAAAAGACTTTGTGAATCTTATGGTTATGTTATAATCATTCTGAATAATTATTTGGAGGAACTATCCGGATGGCAACGTTAACACGGCTGGCCAGTACGCTGACGGCAAGATATTTCCCGTCGCAGACGCTGACTGACGCTTTCTATATGGACGGCAGACTTTGCGGCAAGCGCGAGACCCGTTCTGCCGACATAACGATGGATAAGGATGCAAAGGGATTTTTCTTCTCTATCTTCACACATCCCGCGATCCAGGGCTTCGAGCCGGGCGACATGCCCCCGTTCGAACCTCAGCTCCGTGCTCTTTGCAACGACGTTAAGGTCGGCAACAAGGACATCGATTCACTCATTGAGAAGTTCCTGTCAACTGCAGTAGGCGTTGCAGGCAATATGAAGCTCTCCGATACTGAGACAAGGAATCCCTATTTCTCAGGTGTTATAGTCAAAGACGCTGAGGCTTTTGCCGTTACTATCGGCAGCGGCCTCGCTTTTCTTTACAGGGATGACACTCTGTTTCCGCTCACTGATGCGGGCATCCCTATGGAACCCATTGATGCATACGGCAACAGGGTAGGTGACTTCCAGTATTACTGCTCGTCCAAGACAGCCAATGCGCTCTGGTCCAATTTCTTCACGCTCACACCCGATGACTGCATCATCCTCTGCAACAAGGCGGTCTACGATTCTCTCGGACAGAGAGAGCTCTTAAGGATCCTCACGGATGCCGAAGACCAGTGCGATGCTGCAGGTACGATCATCACTCAGGCTTCCGCCAGGATGCCCAACACACCCATGCAGTTCTCAATCTCCTTCGTTGAAGGCGTTACCAAGCAGGAGAAGAGAGGTCTGTTCGGCTTCAAGAAGAAGGACAAAGATCCTGAGGAAGAAGAGATGATCCAGTCGACCGTTGACGGCGGCCTCGTAGGCAAGGCAGCTGAAGCATCGGCATCGGCGGGATTCGTTAATTTTGCAACAGATACTGCGGCAGCGGCAGCCGGAACGGCAGCAGCGGCAGGCGCGGCAGGAGCAGCAGGTGCTGCGGCAGCGCAGGGCGCAGGCGGCGTTATGTTCGGTGATGCGGCAGCGGCAGCAGCTTCGGCGGCTGCACCGGCCCCCGAGGCACCCAAGGTCGATTTCCCCGAGACGCAGGAGACTGCCGAGGAGATATCAGCCGAGGAAGTCATGAAGAACATCTTCGGAGAGATGAAGGCATCTTCCGCGCAGGATGCAGAGACCGCGAAGGCGGCAGCTGATCTCGCATCACAGCCCGCTCCCGAAGCAGTGATCTCAGCTGAGTCTTCTCCGTTCGTGGCGAGCGTTGAACCTGAAGCTCCGGCAGCAGCACCTGCTCCGGCAGCGGAAGAACCTGTCAAGATGGAGACAGTATCCCAGACGGCATTCGTACCCGATGAGGATGAGAACTCTCCCACGAAGCCTGTAGAAGATCTCAATTCGCTCTTCTTCGCGAAGGGCTCCGACAGCATACTCGCCAAGGCTCTGCAGGATCAGCAGGATAAGCTCGATGCCACGGAGACAAAGCCCGAAGAACTCAAGGAAGAACCTCAGGAGCCGGTTGTAACGGCTGAGCCTCTTAAGGCACCTGAAGTCGTTAATAAGGCAGAAGAGATCGTTTTCGCGCCCGGTACCATTGCAGGCGAGCCTGAGGCAGAGGCCGCAGCTCCCGCCATGACCGAGCCCTTCGATCCTTACGGCAAGGCAAGTTCGGAAGAACTCCTCGATACCCCGCCGCTCGTTTTCGGTGACGATGCTAATGCACCCAAGCCCGAGCAGGCACCTTCCGAGGAAGTATCCGACATTCCGCTCCCGGACTTCAAGCTCGAAGAGGAGAAGCCCGAGATCAAGGAAGAAGACAAGCTTAACGTCGACTTCCCGAAGGAACCCGAGCCCGCGGCAGCACCTGCAGAAGAAGCGCCCGCTGAAGCGCAGCCTGTAAGTGAAGCCGAGCAGCCGTTTGTTCTGCCCTTCGGCAATGCAGTTGAGACGATCAATGATGTTCCGGCGTCAGACGATATCCCGGACATGCCTGTCTACGACGGCGGCAACTTCGATACACCGGAGAATGCGATCAATTCCGAAGAGCTTGCGGGTACTCAGGCTCCGGATGCGTATGCTTACGGTGATTACAACAACCAGACGATCAGCGAACAGGAACAGACACCTCCTTACCAGCCTTACGGCACGGAGGCGTTCCCTCAGCAGGATCAGCAGATATATGGGGCATATAACACACAGGGAGGCGCATCAATGGATGAGAATAACGGTTTCGTCGATTTCGGCAACGGAGACAACGGTCAGAATCAGTTCGTAGACCCCGAGTCTTCGTACACACCACTTCAGCCTGAAGAAGGCGCTGCAGAGTTCACGAGCTATCAGGAGCAGGCATACACACCTGAACCTGAACAGGCATCCGCTTCTTCGTCATCCGGACTTGATGAGGAGTGGTTCAACAATATCCTGGGAGTTGACGATTCGGCTCCTTACACCGGCCAGGAAGGCGCAGCAGATGCTTACGGCTACGCTGCATCCGAGGGCGGTGCGGACGGCATCCCGAGCGCTCAGCAGCAGGCACAGTATACAAATCCCGGACAGTCTTCTTACAGACCTTCAGGCGAAGGCCCGAGCAATGCGGGAAGACCCGGTGCACCGAAGACTGCTTCGGGCGCAGGCAGAGGCGGCAACGGCGGCGGAAGGAAGTTCAAGATGACCCGCAACGGATACATCTTCTTCGGTTTCTGCGGCGTGTTCCTCGTATGCGTTATCATCATGGTCGTCCTTATCGCCAAGGGCTGCAGCAAGGCTAATGTCGAGGAGACAGAGCCTTCCGTAACGAGCCCGCTTGCTTCCGAGGTCGAGGTAACGCTTCCTACCGCAGCACCTACGACTCCTGCGGCAGATGCACCTATCGGATACTTCGTATTCTCCGATTACATCGGCTACAGAACATGGTGGGATGTCTTCCACTATGTATACGGCATCGATATCGAGGACAGCACTGATGCAAGGATCGCGATGATCCTGACATATCAGTACAACAACCTCGATCCGGCTACATACAAGCCTAACAGCGGCGACAAGATCGTCCTGCCTCCTGCAGGCATCTTCTCTGGTGAGATCACCACTGAGACCGCAGCACCTGATGCAACCGCTGCTGACGCAGCCGCAGGCGCTGATACCGGCGAGACGACCGCTGCAGACGCAGTCGAAGGCGAGATCACGGTAAACTGATAGCGCCGCAGATAAAAATCAATTCTGCAACAATTCCCCCTGAATCCAATAAAAACGGTTCAGGGGGATTCTTTTTTGTATATTCGTACCATTAAGGCAAACTACAAAAAGACCTTGCGCAAGTATATAATAGCGGTGCTTAAGTCAAATACGCGCGAAAAGAGGTTTCATAATGCATAAGAGACTCTACATTCCGGGACCGGTCGAGGTAAGGCCCGACGTTCTCGAGAAGATGGCTACTCCCATGATCGGACACAGGACAAAGGACGCATCCGCACTTCAGCAGGGCATCTCCGAGAAGCTCCAGAAGGTAATGCAGACCAAGAACACCATCGTTCTGTCAACATCATCAGGCTCAGGTCTTATGGAGGGCGCGGTAAGGAGCTTTACCAAGACACGCGCTGCTGTTTTCTCCATCGGTGCTTTCGGCAAGAGATGGTACAAGATGTGCACATCCAACGGAATCGAGGCAGACCTCTTCGAGTCAGAGCTCGGACAGATCACAACACCCGAGATGCTCGAGCAGGCACTCTCCACAGGCAAGTATGACCTTATCACGATCACACAGAACGAGACTTCCACAGGTATCCACAACCCCATGGCAAGGCTCGCTGAAGTATACAAGAAGTATCCCGACGTTATCGTCTGCGTTGACGCCGTATCCTCAATGGGCGGCGATCTCATCCCCGTAGACGAGCTCGGCATCGACGTCTGCATCACTTCCTCACAGAAGTGCCTCGGACTTCCTCCGGGACTGGCTATCGCTTCCGTATCCGACAAGGCTATCGCCAAGGCGGAGACAGTCGAGAACAGAGGACTCTACTTCGACTATCTCGAACTCGTAAAGTTCGTTAAGGAGAAGCCTTATCAGTATCCTTCGACACCTTCCGAGTCACACATGTTCGCACTCGACTACCAGCTCGATAGGATCCTTGAGGAGGGCATCGAGAACCGCTACAAGAGACACTGCGAGATGGCTGAGATCGTAAGAGACTGGGCTAGGAAGAACTGTGAGCTCTACTCCGATCCGGATAACCTCTCAGTTACGGTTACCTGCATCACGAATACGACAGGCCTCGCCTTCTCCGACATCAACAAGGCAATGGGCGAGAGGGGTTACCTCATGAGCAACGGCTACGGCCCGCTCAAGGACAAGACATTCAGGATTGCTCACATGGCTGACACCACAGTCGATGAGATCAATCAGATGCTGAAGGACCTTGACGAGGTCATTGCAGAACTTAAGGCAAAAGCATAAACATACCGAATATAGCAAAGGGGCACAGACACATGAAGATTCTTATTACCGAGAGCATTGCGGAAGATTCAGTTCAGTACTTAAGAGACAGAGGATATGAAGTCGAGGAGTACCTCGGTCATTCCCAGGAAGAGATCGAGCAGCACATTGCAGGCTTCGATGCGATCATCGTAAGATCTGCAACCAAGATCAACGAGACTCTCCTTAATAACGCTACCTGCCTCAAGGCAGTAGGAAGAGCCGGAACAGGTATCGACAACATCGATGTCAAGGCCTGCACCGAGCATGGCGTCATCGCTCTTAACACACCCACGGCAAACAACATGGCAGCAGGTGAGCTCGCAGTGGCTCAGGCATTCGCCATCTTCAGGAACACCATCCAGGCCAACGAAGGCGTCCACAACGACGACTTCAGAAGAGGCAACTGGGTAGGCGTAGAGCTCGAAGGCAAGACAGCAGGTGTCATCGGTCTCGGAAGGATCGGTTCCATCGTATCCAGGAAGCTCAAGGGCGTAGGCATGACAGTCATCGCATACGATCCTTACGTAGCTACAGAGAAGTTCGATAAGCTCGGCGTAAAGCGCTGCCAGACTCTGGACGAGCTCCTCGCTGAAGCAGATCTCATCACACTGCACACACCTAAGACAAAGGAAACATACAACATGCTCTCCAAGGAGCAGCTCTATAAGTGCAAGAGAGGCGTCAGGATCGTCAACTGCGCAAGAGGCGGACTCGTTAACGAGCAGGATCTTGCAGATGCTCTCGCTGAAGGCCAGGTCGCAGCAGCAGCCATCGACGTATTCGATAAGGAGCCTTCCTACAACAAGCAGCCGGGCGAGCAGAACTTCGAGAACGTTCTTCTCCACGCTCCGCACTGCATCATCACTCCCCACCTCGGTGCTTCCACTGTTGAGGCTACAGCCAAGGTAGGCCAGGGCATCGTAGAGCTCATCGACGGCGCACTTAAGGGCGAACTCGTTGCAGCGATCAACATGCCCCAGTTCTCCGGCAGCGTAGAAGAGATCAAGCCTTACTGCTCACTCGCAGAGAAGATCGGTCTTATGTACTTCCAGGCTGAAGCAGCTCCGATCAAGAAGGTCGAGGTGCGCTACAGAGGCGAGCTTGCAGAGAATTCCGGCACGGGCATCATCACACTCTCGCTCATGATGGGTCTTCTCAAGGGTATGGGCAACGATCACGTATCTTACGTTAATGCACAGGAGTGCATCGACGAGTGCGGTATCCAGGTTGTAGAGACCAAGACAGAGTCCATCCAGAAGTACAACAACCTTATCAATGTTAAGTTCGACACAGAGGACGGCCGTGAGCTCAAGATCAACGGTACCGTATTCGGACCTGACACGGAGGTCATCGTATCCTTCTTCGGTTACGAGATGAACTGCCCGCTGTCTTCCACAGTCCTCGCCATCAAGAACAATGACGTTCCGGGCGTTATCGGAAGGATCGCCACGATCCTCGGCAAGCACGATATCAACATCGCTTCCATGCACTGGGGAAGGAAGAACCAGGACGGTTCCGACAACCCGCATGCTCAGGCTTTCGTTGCTGTTGAGCAGCCGATCTCCGAGGAGATAATCAATGAGCTTGCGAGTGCCGAAGGCGTTCTCCGCGTCTCGCTTCTCGAGCTTCAGTGATCCTGAACGGGCCCCGTTAAGGGCATGAGTAATATGAAGTATCATTTCAGATGCAAGACCGGATGGCAAGGCTCGCCGTGCGGTCTTGTTTTCTTCAGAGACAGATATCACCTGTTCTATTCCACGAACCCCGATGCTGACCGCTACGGCAATATCTGCACGGGGCACGCCGTATCGGGTGACATGATCGACTGGGAAGAGCAGGGCATAGTTGCAGGTCCCGGCGTTCACGCAGGATCTGCTCTTGTATCAGGAGACATGTTAAGCCTCTTCTATACCAGGGAAGATTCCGCAGGGATCTTCGAAGCGGTCTCCGACGACGGATATGTTTTCGCGCAGAGAGAGGCCCCTGTGGCACTTCCGCCCGCAGGTAAAGATTATCAGACCTTCAGGGATCCCTACGTGTTTGAATACGGCAATAAATACTACATGACGGTGGGCGCCGGTTCTGACGGCGTTGCCAAGGTCCTGTTATATGAGTCGGAAGATCTCACAATCTGGGATTACAAGTCCGAGCTCCTGTCGGATACGAGGTTCGGTTCGGCGATAGAATCACCTTCCGTATTCAGGCTCGAAGACACCTGGGTGTTCATGATCCAGGGCCAGAAGCACGTGCCTTCGAGAGTACTCATTGCCTGCGGGGAATTCGACGGTGAGAAGTTCGTTTATGACGAGCCTGCTGATCCTTTCAGGCCTGTGGAGACGGGGACCGAGTTCTATAATCCCGTTCCTGCCGAAGACGAGGACGGCAATGTGGTCGTGATCGCCTGGCTGTTCAGCACGAAGCTCGGCAGGGGAATGCTGACTGTCCCGAGAGAGATGTTCCTGGACTTTAACGGCAGACCTGCACTTATGCCGGTAAGGGATCTCATGCCCGCACTTAAGACGGAGAGCAGGTTCGTGGACTTCGACAAGGGAACATTAAGGATCTCGATAGAAGGCAGGACCCTATTCACCAAGCAGTACAGGGCTGAACCTGACATAGGCGTGATAGAAGACACTGAGACCGTCGAGCTCTTCCTGGACGGCGGCACCGAGAACATCTCGCTCATCATCTGCTGAGGGATCTGCATGAAGGTATTGGAACAGGGCAGAGACTATCTCATAGTCATTAAGGAAGCCGGCGAGAACAGCGAGAAGATGGGCGCTGAAGGTTATAACGCGCTCTACAGGCTCGATGTTCCGGTAAGGGGCATCCTGGTGCTGACTTCCAAGGGAAGCAGCATCGAGATCACCGGCAAGGAATACCTTCTTGTCTGCTCGGGCAAGTTCGAAGAAGACGAGATCGAGATGACGGATCTTCTCTTCCACGATTCCAGGACGAACCGTACATTCCCGGTCAAGCGCATGAGGAAAGGCGTAAAGGAAGCAAAGCTCAGCGCGAAGATACTGGGATACGATGAAGCAAATGACCTGTCGCTGGCATCCTGCGTGCTGGGCACCGGCAGGACTCACCAGATAAGGACGCAGTTCGCTTCGAGGAAGCATCCGCTCGCAGGCGACGGCAAATACGGAAGCCGCATCAAATGTCCTGTTGCCCTTATGTGCGCGGGGATCACCTATAAGACTTCAGCTTCCGGTGAGACGAAGACGATAAGGGTAGAGCCGGAAGATGCGTTTCCGTGGAAGCTTTTCGCGAAGTAAAAAAGAAACCTTTAAGTTACGGCAGATGCAGCGGCTGAGACCGTGTGCGGCGTAACCTTGTAGATGTTGAGATCTCCCGAAGAGAATACCAGTTCGCCGATCTGTGCGAAGGTGTTGTTGTTGTCGGCGTAGTAGGAGTATTTCTCGAGATTGCCGATGATGATGTATTCGATACCGTACTTGTTTACTATCGACTGTACCTGCTGCGCGTTGCCCGACAGGTAGATGATGTCGATGTCGTTATGTCTCGGCGTGATGTAGTTGTTGAACACGTCGTTCTGAGGGTCTGACTTCAGGGTATCGGTCTCCTTGTCGACGATGCCGTGGAATCTCCAGAGCCATTCGTGAGTGGTCCAGCCGAACACCGTGGGAAGTCCCGTGTAAGAGGATACGACACACTTGTCTGAATAGCTGCTGCCGTAAGCCTCGCAGATGACGGGGCTGCCGGTGACGTTGGCATTGAACCATTCGATAGCGGCATAGTAGTCGCCGATGCTGACTGCGCCCTCGACATAATCGAAGTTGCAGCTGTAGGTCTTGAGATATACCGTGCCGTCGAGACCTTTATAGTTCGACTTGCTGAGGTCGTCATAGCATCTCTGCTTCAGGGCGATGTAGGTATAGTGCGCGGGGACAAGGCAGAGCGCCAGTTCGACAAGTGCCAGGGCAAGTGCGCCGGAACTGAAAATGCCTTTCTTGCTGACTATCCAGAAGAGCCTGACGATGGAATATGCCATCGCGATCGAGAGCAGTATGAATGCCGCGAAGGTGAACTTGAACATCGTGTTGGACCTGAGATAGCCGCTGGTATAGATGTCTCTTACATAGAATATCTCGGGCGCGATCAGGAGCATGATGCCGATGACGACGATGCCGCAGACGAAGACGTCGATGATATTGCGCTCTCCGACGAAAGCCTGTACCGGATTGGTATATTCAGACTTCTCCGGGCCGATCGGAACGATCTTCGAAGATGTGCCCTTCTTGGTGTGCGGCGCAGCGAGCCTGTAGTTCTTGGTGGCTGCGATCACGATGACGAAGACAAGACCGATCAATACGTGCGTGCCCCACAGGATGTAGAGCTGGTACGGATCGGAGGTATTCTTTACTCTTCCGAGCGAGTTGGAGATCATGTCGAAGTTGAGATTGAACGGGAGCGCCGTAAGGTGCGCCAGAGTAAAGAGAACGCTCATCTGGAAAGACGTTCTGTCCAGCGCGCAGGGATCGTAGAGCGTGAACAGATATGCCACGCACGCCAGCGCCGCCTCGAAAATGACCAGCGCCAGAGGCTCGCTGCTGAACATCAGGTACAGGACAAGGATCGCCAGTACGTTGAACATGAAGAACGATACTCCTACGAGGTTAGCGAACTTGAGCGATCTCTTGGTGTTGACGATAAGAAGTGCCATCGAGCAGACGATGAAGTAGATGAGGAAGTCCCAGTAGCTCGTCATCTGCGCAACGCCAAGTAGGACTGATGCGAGGATGAGCTCGGTATAGAAGGTCTCCTTGTATTCGACTGCGATCCTTCCGCCCGGAGACGAGAAGTTGAACTTGGTTCTCTTTGCCGTCTTCTCGATCTTGGACGGGAAGTCCGTCTTGCAGATCAGGGCGAGCATGAGCGATGCGATGAGAAGCGATACCATCATCGATATGACATGTGCGTGAAGGTCGCCTACGAGGTAAGAGTAGAAAGGGAATTCCTCTATGGTATGGTCACCGCCGTTTATGGTTATCTCGGGGTTCCAGCCGATATATCTGGTGCTGTTCGGATAGTAGAATCCGTCGGTCTCTCCGACTTCGAATCCCAGGCCTTTGAAGAATGACAGAAGGCCGTTGCCGATGCTGTTCTCGTCGTAGAAGAAGGAGTGCGAATTACCCCAGAGCGAGACTGCGCATCCCGTGAGGATGCCTGCCAGATACTTGCAGAAGACATTCTCGTGAAGGCCGAACTTTACCGCAGCTTCGTTCAGCATGATGCCGAGCGAGAAGCTCATTCCGAATGGGATGGCGGTCGCGGTACACATCGCGATGTTGTATCCGACCTGCGGAGGTATGCATGATACCTTCAGCAGAAGGGCATACATGAACTGACCGAAATAGTAATAGTTGATGGGCTTGCCCGACAGCCACATATCGTTGGCGGGAAGCGCGGGGTTCCTCAGCATCGACATGATGAAGCCGTAGTCCATGTACTTCTCCTGTCCGTTGATGATGGGGTTGAAGCCCTTGAAGTAGCACATGAGTACGAGTATGAGGAAGAATGCGCACTCTTCGACCACGATGCGCTCGATGAACCTGGGCTCGGAGAGCTTGTCCATAAAGGACTTGCGAAGAACGGGAACGCCGTATGAGATGCCTGCGATGACCGCTGCCGCGACCAGCACGAGGACGAAGTTGAACGCATATATCTTCATATAAGTCAGAGTCCATACGAACAGGCTGACGAAGACTATCGACATGGTCTGAGACATCATGAAGCCGCCGCTTCCGAACGAGCCGAAGAGCTTGGTTGCAATGGGAAGGGTAATAAGTGTTGCCGCGAAGAGGACCGCCGCCCATCTTAAGACATAGAGAGTGTCGGTCATTCCCATGGTAAGTGCGCCGATCGTAAACAGGAGCGCAAAGGGAATGAGAAGGAACAGCACCTTGGCGGGCGCTTCGATCAGGGATGATGACTTAGCGGATGTATTTTTGAGACTGCTTACTGTCTTGGCCATTTATATCTTTCCTTTATACCAGGCCTGCCAGATCGGTGATCTCTGTCTGGTTGTCTTCTGTCGCCTGTTTTTCCTCGGTCTCCTTTGCCTTGGCGATTATCTGTGAGCAGATGCTGCCGGCGAGCTGCACGACGGGGTCCATGTGGTTGACCGGCGCGTCTTTGGTCTGGAATCTCGTCAGGCTTGATGTGCAGATATAGAGGTTCTCGCAGGGGTTTGTAAGATCGATGTCGGGGTATCTCTCCGATATTGCATAACGCGTCTTGGTAACGCGCCACGACTTGATGTCGGACTTGCGAAGTGACGGGTAGAGCTTCCTGAGCGCGGTAAAATACCTGGTCATGATGGAAGCGTCGGATTCTATCCAGAGGTTGTCCGTGGTAGAGCATCTTCCGGTGAGGTAGATGACATTGCCGCCGTAACCGCGCTCTCCGAATCCTGCCGTGTGGTTGATTATGTTGTCGAAAGGCATGAAGTCCGGTGCGTGCTGGAAGAACATCTCGGAGAAAGGTTTCTTCGATACCAGCATGACCGACAGTCCTGCCTTGTAGGTAACGTTCATCATGATGTCTCTCAGGTCGATCGGGATGGGAAGACCGTGCGAGACGTTGACGAAGGTCCTGCATGAACCCGTGAATATCAGATACCTGCTGTCGATGACGTATCTCGTGGAGTTGGTAAGGATGCAGGATGTGCGGTAGCCCTTGCTGCCGTCATCGGTGCCGAGCTCTGATATCTCGGCGACCGTCGTCGAGAAGAGGACGTGGCCTCCGCAGTCCGTGATGTCCTGCATAAGGCTCGATACGAGGCATGAGAAACCTCCGTCAAAGTAACCTACCTTGCGGTGGGATGCTCTTCCTGCCCAGGTCGAATCGTACCAGTGGATCTTATCTTCGACACCCATCTCCCTCGCGAGGGACAACAGTGCCTTATCGGATTTCCTGAGGTGATGGGGGAGGAGCTCCAGGTACTCTCTGCCGATCCTGGTGTAAGCCAGGAGTCCGCCGGGAGATGCAAGCTCTTCCACGATCGATACGTGGAAGCCCGCCTTGGCAAGACGCATGCCGCAGGTCAGGCCCGACAGGCCGCTGCCCACGATACATACCGTCTTATCGAAATCCGTATTCAGACCTTCCGTCATCTGGTGATCTTCCTTGCCTCCATGTAGAAACGCTTCTCAAATGCCTCTCCCATGGAGAATGTCTTGCGCGGATATACGCCCGCCGTCCTGACCTCATCGAAGAAAGACGATCTCGAGATTGCAGGGAGGAGTATGCCCGTGTTCTCGGTGCCTGCGAGAGCCCTTACGGAATCCTCGCCGTGGATATAGTCGACGGATATGCCCTCGTTGTCTTCCACGAGGCTGTCGATGAAGAGCTGTACCGATCCGACCGCAAGCGAGTGCGGGGGCTCGGCAAGGCTTATATATGTATTCTTATCTGCTGTCGTTACCGCGAAGCTCTGCTGTCCTTCGACGGGGGCATCCGCTACGGTCACGCCGTTCTCTTCAAAGAAGAACTTCGCCCCCTCGATGAACTCATCTGCACTGATCCCGAAAACGACCCTGTGGATAGGCTCGAACTCGAGACCTGCGTCGTGGATGTTGACGATCTCCGCAAGAGCGTATCTCGCGGGATGTGTCTTGAGGTCGTCGCCTGTAAGGTCCTTCCTGACGTTCTCCCAGTGCGCTTTCGCGGAAGCAAGAGAATGGTTGCCGTCGCCGACGAGATAGAGAAGACCGTCGGATGACTTTGCCTTAAGTGCTTCGAGAGCGGAGACGATGCCGTCTGCGATATCGCTCGATGACTCGATGAGAGTGCCTCTGATGGAACCTGAATCCATCATGAGGGGAGTATCGTAAAGCGGCGCGATGCCTGCCTTTGCAGCCTTGTCGAAAGCAGCGCCGATGACCGTGTCTTCTGGGTCATCGATAAGTATCATTATATGCGGAAGCTCGATCGCGGCATTCGCGCGGATCTTGATCCTGGGCGGGATCCTGGACAGAACGGTGCCCTCCGTAGCGCGGCACATGGCCTTGTTGCCGGGAGCATATTCATACTGTTCGAGATCGATGGCCATAACGAGGCCCTTGCGCGATTCGTGAACGGGAGTCTTCCTGTCTACGAGCATGAAGCCCTCGGGAAGCTGTCTGAGCGTTCCGTCCTCGAGATATTTTCCGATATTGGAAGCGATGCCTGCCAGTCTTGACTCTTCGCTGTCGGAGCCCAAGTAGACCTCTGGCAGAACGAGCTTAAGTGCAGACGGTGCATCACCTGCGAACTCCTCTGCTGCCTTCCAGTATTCGGGTTCCGATGTGTACTGGTCGCAGGCTATTACCGACCACTTGGAAAGGTCTGTGCCGTCCTTTGGGAAAAGCATATCGGGAGCTGCGCATCCTATACCGTCATATATCTTCATATCATTCCCTCCGTCATTTCAAAAAAGCGTTTTATATTCTATCACGGCATGGGGAGGTTTTGTCGGTTTTTGTCGGTTTTTGTCGGGTTTTTCGGGCTGATTTCCTGATAGCATTTACGGTAAGGAGGCTGCAGCTCTGAAAAATCGTTCCTGAAGGAGGAATTTTTATGAGCACTACTACAAATGAACAGCAGAAGGGACAGTCAAAGCCCGAGATGACCAAGATGGCGTACGATTTCATGGCGAACTGCTACATCTATGCCTGCCAGCTCCGCGCGAAGGGACATCACACCCTCGCCGAGCGCCTTGTCACGCAGGCGCTGGAACTCGATTACGAGGCCAACTTCATCAAGGGTGCCTTCTCCACGCCCGAGTTCATCGACCATCTGAAGAATGCCTTCTACGCTTCGGCGAAAGCACTCGAGTGCATGAGACTCATCGCGGCAGTCGATATCAAGTGCGACGGCCACGACGAGCTGGTCGATGACATCGAGACGATGAAGAGGATGCTGAGGTCTTCCGTCGTCACCATGATGAACCGCGAGAAGTCCGGCGGTTCGTCCAAGGCTTCCGACAGCCCCGTGGTCAAAAGCTACGAGAAGCAGGAGAAGCATGAGTACACGGAGCCGCACCGCACCGACGGTGATGCCGGCAGTGAGGACAAGGCTGCTGACGAAGACGGCTCGGGCGATGTTCTCGATGAGTTCGAGGATGCCGATGCATCCGGGGAAGCCGAGCCTTCCGCTGTGAGTGCCTGACAGGGCTGCGCGGGGCTGTCTGCTTGGCGGACGGCCCCGTTTTTACGCTGTTGCTCGCCGGCAGACTTCGTGATAGTGCCCGAAGTCTCCGCCGCATTACTGTACATCTGACGTGACGGACCTTCTTCCGCTGACTGTACGTTTAATGGTACAATCTTACCATGCAAATACAGCCGGTATCCGGCAGGAGGTGACACCATGGCAAACAGTGAATTATCCAAGCTTAAGATCTTGTACATCTACGAGTATTTCCTTAAGGAGATCAATGCTTTTGACGATAACTCCGGGGTGACGATCGCGGAGCTCACGGGCTATCTGGAGAACGAACTGAACTATACCTTCGAGCGCAAGTCCATCTATTCGGATATCAGCAAGATCAATGAATACGTCGGCAAGCGCCACAAGATCAAGGGCGGCGATGCGTGGATCTACCTGGACGGCAAGAAGTACAAGAAGAGCCAGCTGGAAGATGAGATAACGCTCGACGAGGCAAGGCTCATCGTCGACGCGATCAACACGACGAGCTTCACCGATACGTCCATCTGCGACAAGATAAGAGAGAACTATCCGGCGTATTTCGGCACGGTATCGAGAAGCCGCGAACTCTACAGCCGTAACGGCAAGATCGCACAGAAGAGCATCGGATGGCTGAACACGATAAGGAGCGCGATCGATGAGAGACATGCGCTCAAGGTGACCTACGGATATAAGCTCGGCAGGGATGTCGTGGAGAAGAGCGACAAGATCGTCTCGCCGCTCGTACTCGACTGGGCAAACAACAACTACTACCTGATAGCGATCGATCACAATGAGGTAAAAGACAATACCAACGAAGCACTCAGGAAAGCCATGAGAAGATACCGTCTGGACAAGGTATCCAACTGCGTCTATACCGACGATAAGGAGAAGTACAAAGCGTTCTCGTCTGCAGGCGCCCAGAAGAAGATGGTCGACGAGTTCCTCGGCAACTCGCTCTCTGCGTACTCCTCGGATACGAAGATCAGGCTCAGGATCATGCTTACGGGCGAGAGCCTCAAGAAAGTCCTGCAGGCATACAATGCCATCGTCGACAAGATCGGCCCGGCACTGCGGATCAACGACAGCCAGCTCTCATCGGGCAAGCTCGGCCTCGAGTTCGATGTCGCCAATGTCCCGACGCTCTATACGGCCCTGTTCGAGATCGTCACTTTCGAAGGCGTAAGCTTAAGGATCGACAACACCGACGTCAAGGAGAAGTTCCGCGATTATATCGACAAACTCGCCAAACAGTGCAGTTGATTGCAAAAGCCATTTCTAAGATTTATAATCCTTTAGTTTGATTTATATTTAAGGAGTATCACCGAATGAGACAGTTTACTTCCAAAGAACTCAGAAAGACCTGGAAGGAATTTTACATCCAGAGAGGCCATGTTGATGTAGGTGCCGTATCACTGGTATCCGACGGTTCAACAGGAGTATTGTTCAACGTCGCGGGAATGCAGCCGCTGATGCCTTACCTTCTCGGAGAGAAGCACCCCATGGGAACAAGGCTCTGCAATGTTCAGGGCTGTGTCCGTACAAACGATATCGATTCAGTAGGAGACAGGAGCCACGTTACTTTCTTCGAGATGATGGGATCCTGGAGCCTCGGTGACTACTTCAAGAAGGAGAGATGCCAGTGGAGCTACGAGCTGCTCACGGATGTGTTCGGTTTTGATAACGACCACCTTGCAGCGACTGTTTTCGCGGGCGACGAGAACGCTCCCAGAGATGAGGAAGGCGCACAGTACAGGATCGCGTCCGGCTTCAAGCCCGAGAACATCTACTACCTCGGAGCAGACGATAACTGGTGGGGATTGGAGTACGGTCCCTGCGGTCCGGACAGCGAGATGTTCTATATCGCAGACGTTCCCGACTGCGGCCCGGACTGCGGTCCCGGATGCTCATGCGGCAAGTACACGGAGATCGGCAACGACGTCTTCATGCAGTATGAGAAGCATCAGGACGGACACCTCACGCCGCTCAAGCAGAAGAACGTTGATACAGGCTGGGGTCTCGAGAGGATCCTCGCATTCCTGAACGGTACGAAGGATGTCTATAAGACAGACCTCTTTACCGATGCCATCGCATATATCGAGAACGCTTCCGGCACAAAGTATGACCAGGACGAGAAGCTCACAAAGTCCATGAGGATCCTTGCTGACCACATCCGTACTAGCGTCATGCTGATAGGCGACGCTGCCAAGCTCGTTCCTTCCAACGCAGGTGCAGGCTATGTTTTAAGACGTCTCATCAGACGTGCCGTAAGACACGCAAGGACACTCGGCATGTCGACGGAGCAGATCTTAGGTCTTGCCAAGATCTACATCGACAGCGTATATGACGACAGCTATCCGCTCCTTGCAAAGAACCGTGACTTCATCCTGAACGAGCTCGACAAGGAGATCGCAAGATTCGAGAGCACGCTCGAGAACGGCATCAAGGAGTTCAAGAAGATCCTGGATGACAAGAAGCAGTCCGGTGCAGGCGAGATCGACGGTGATTCGGCATTCTATCTTTACGATACTTTCGGCTTCCCGATAGAGCTTACCGTCGAGATGGCAGAAGAAGAAGGCCTCAAGGTAGACGAGGAAGGCTTCAAGGCTGCAATGGAGAAGCAGAAGGAGACCGCGAGGGCCGCAACAAAGGCAAAGGGCGATCTTGCTCTCGGCGTAAACGAGATCCCCGAGGAGGTCGCGAAAGACACCAACGGCACCGAGTACGACGGCTACGACAACCTTAAGTGCGACGCGAAAGTCATCTACATCCTCAAGGCAGGAGAAGACGGCAGTCTTCAGGTCGCAGACAGCGCTTCGGAAGGCGACGACATCATCGCAGTTTGCGACAAGACTGTCCTCTATGCTACGATGGGCGGTCAGATCCACGACGAAGGTAAGATCTTCACATCCGGCTTCGAAGCGGATGTCATCTCGGTAGACAAGGATGCTGCAGGCAAGTACCTCCACACGCTCAAGGTCGTAAAGGGTACAGTCAAAACAGGCGAGACCGTAAGCATCGAAGTAGATAAGAAGACAAGACTTGCGATCGCAAGGAACCACACTGCAACGCACATCCTCCTGGCATCGCTTCAGAAGGTGCTCGGAGACTATGTCGAACAGGCAGGTTCTTACGTCGGTTCAGACCGTCTGAGATTCGACTTCAACCATCCCCAGGCAATGACAGCCGAAGAGATCGCGAAGGTCGAGGAGATGGTCAATGACGTAGTCCTTCAGGCGCTCCCCGTAGAGACCAAGGTCCTCGCCATCGAAGAAGCAAAGAAGCTCGGCGCTACGGCCATCTTCGGCGAGAAGTACGGCGAGGTCGTAAGAGTCGTATCAGTAGGCGACTTCAGCGATCCGTTCGATCTCGAGTTCTGCGGCGGTACGCACCTTACGAACAGTGCGCAGATCGGCCAGTTCAGGATCGTATCCGAGGCAGGCATCGCAGCCGGCATCAGAAGGATCGAGGCCGTTACCGGCGCGAGATGTTATGAGATGAACAAGGCGGACAGAGCGCTCCTCGACGAAGCTGCTTCCGCACTTAAGACACCCAAGGATAAGATCTGCGAGAGGATCGATGCGCTCCACGCTGAGGTCAAGACTCTCGAGAAGGAGATAGCAGACATCAACAAGGCAAAGGCAGGTTCTTTTGCCGACGATGCCGTAAAGACCGCGAAGGATCTGGGCGGCGTTAAGGCTGTCATCGCTTCCTGCGATGCCGCAGATGCCGCAGCTCTCAGAGATACGGCAGACAAGATCCGCGACAAGCTCGAATGCGGTGTTGTCTTCCTCGCTGCAAAGGGTGAGGACAAGCTCCTGTTCACGGCAATGGCTACAAAGTCTGCCGTAGATAAGGGTGCTCACTGCGGCAACATCATCAAGGAAGCTGCAAAGGTTGCCGGCGGCGGTGGCGGCGGACGTCCCGACATGGCTCAGGCCGGCGGTAAGGACGTAAGCAAGTTAGATGACGCTCTTGCAAAGGCAGAGGAAGTGCTTTCCTCTCAGGTCAACGCATAAAGGAGAACCGACATGTGCTTATTCTGTGACATAGTAGAGGGCAAGATCCCTTCAACGAAAGTATACGAGAACGACTACGTTCTCTGCTTCAACGACATCAATCCGGTAGCACCCGTTCATGTGCTCGTCGTTCCCAAGAAGCACTTCGCGAACATGAACGAACTGGCATCCGATCCCGAGGGCGCGCTCTATTCCGCAGAGATCACCAAGGCAGTAGCCGAAGTGGCAAAGATCAAGGGCATAGAAGGCGCTTACAGGACCATCAACAACTGCGGTGAAGGTGCAGGCCAGACAGTCATGCACGTTCACTTCCATGTCATCGGCGGCGTAGAGCTTACGGAGAGGCTCATCTGATCTCATGACCAGGATGAGGGCGAAGCGCAATATCCCTGCGCGTATGGAGAGATGCAAAGAGCGTTGGTTCGACGAACCGATGCTCAACAAGGGTCACTGGAGACAGGCCTGCGGCTTTGCAGAAGATGTTCCGGTGTGGCTCGAGATAGGATGCGGCAAGGGCAAGTTCTGCACGGAGATGGCAGCGGCTCATCCCGAGGTGCTGTACATCGCCATGGAGCGCGATGCATCCGTTACTCTCGCGGCAGTGGAGAAGGCGCACGAGATGGAGCTCCCCAACCTGTTCTTCATCAGAGGAGACGCGGGGCTGATAGAGAATTATTTCGATGAGGATGAGATAGACAGGATATACCTGAACTTCTCGGATCCCTGGACGAGGCAGAACAAGCCCAAGAGAAGGCTTACCTACAGGGCGTTCCTCGATAAGTACAAGGTCATGATGAAGAAGGGTTCTTCCGTCTGCTTCAAGACGGATAACGACGAGCTCTTCGACTTCTCCCTTGGTGAGTTCGAAGAGTGCGGCTTTGCCCTGACAGAGGTCACGAGAGACCTCCATAACAGCGAGTATGAGAAGGACAACATAAGGACCGAGTTCGAGCAGAAGTTCGCAGATCAGGGTATCCCCATCAAGAGAGTCGTAGCGGTAATGCAATGACAAAAGTCATCGTCGGAATGTCCGGAGGAGTAGACAGCGCCGTGGCGGCGTATCTGCTCAAGCAGCAGGGATATGAAGTCCTGGGCGTGACGCTCCGCGTATGGGGCAGCGATGACGAAGACAGCAGATGCTGCGAGATAGATGAAGCCAGGCGCACCTGCGGGATACTGGACATAAAATACCACCCCCACAACTGTACGATGCTCTTTGACGAGAACGTGGTAAGACCCTTTGTAGACGACTATCTTCAGGGCCTTACGCCCAACCCGTGCATCGAGTGCAACAGGTACGTCAAGTGGGCCAAGATGATGGAGCTGGCGGATGTTTTCGGTGCGGAGTATGTCGCGACCGGACACTATGCTTTTGTCGATCATCTGGAGAACGGAAGATATACCGTCCGCATGGCGGATCACGCTGCCAAGGACCAGACATACATGCTCTACAAGCTAACGCAGGAGCAGCTCGCCAGAACGCTGATGCCCCTCGGAGGATACACCAAGGATGAGGTCAGGCAGATTGCGAGAGACGCGGGCCTTCCCTGTGCGGACAAAGAGGACTCGCAGGAGATATGCTTTGTCGCGGAAGGCAGGTACACGGACTTCATCGGTTCTTACAGTGATAAGCCGCTCCCGGGAGAAGGCAATTTTGTCGACGAGGAAGGCAATGTCCTCGGCAGGCATAAGGGCATCTACCAGTACACGGTAGGGCAGCGCAAGGGCCTCGGCATCGCGCTCGGCTATCCCGCGTTCGTCAAGAGGATCTGCCCGGAAGACAACACGGTCGTGCTCGGCTCGGAAGATTCGCTCCTGTGCGATACCTTCTTCTGCAGGAACGTGAACTACCAGAGCATCGAGCCGCTCGGGTCCGGCGAGAAGACAAGGTGCCTTGCGAAAGCGCGCTACCACCAGCCTGCAAGGCCTGCAACGCTCGAGGCAATGCCTGACGGAACGGTTAAGGTAACGCTCGATCAGGCGGTAAAGGGAGTGTCTCCGGGACAGTCTGCGGTGTTCTACGATGAGGCCTTCCGCGTCATCGGAGGCGGCAAAATCAGGTAGCATTCTTCAAAACAAAAATCGTTTGAAGGAAAATCGTGGCAATTCGCTCAAATTCGCCTTTATTTAAATATTTATTGATTAAATTCGTATGGAAATGCCCCTGTAAATGGAGTAAAATTTGCACGTGCTTGAAGGCACATACAGTAAATCAAACCCGGTTCACGGGAATTTAGGAGGAAAATAATATGGCAGTTAAAGTTGCGATTAACGGTTTCGGTCGTATCGGTCGTCTTGCTTTCAGACAGATGTTCGGTGCTGAGGGTTATGAGGTTGTTGCTATCAACGATCTTACAAAGCCTTCCATGCTCGCTCACCTTCTCAAGTATGACACAGCACAGGGTGGTTACGCTGGCGTAATCGGCGAGAACAAGCACACAGTTTCCGCTGACGACGAGGCTAACACAATCACAGTAGACGGTAAGACACTTAAGATCTACAAGGAATCTGACGCTAACAATTGCCCTTGGGGTGAGCTCGGTGTAGACGTTGTTCTCGAGTGCACAGGTTTCTATACATCCAAGGAGAAGAGCCAGGCTCACATCAATGCCGGCGCTAAGAAGGTAGTTATCTCTGCTCCTGCAGGCAACGATCTTCCTACAATCGTTTTCAACGTTAACCACGAGACACTCACAGCTGATGACAAGATCATCTCTGCTGCTTCCTGCACAACAAACTGCCTTGCACCTATGACAAAGGCTCTCAATGATTACGCTGCAATCCAGAGCGGTATCATGACAACAGTTCACGCTTACACAGGCGACCAGATGATCCTCGACGGTCCTCAGAGAAAGGGTGACCTCCAGAGAGCAAGAGCTGGTGCTGCTAACATCGTACCTAACTCTACAGGCGCTGCTAAGGCTATCGGCCTTGTTATCCCTGAGCTCAACGGCAAGCTCATCGGCGCTGCTCAGAGAGTTCCTACATTCACAGGTTCTACAACAATCCTTCACGCTGTTGTTAAGGGTGAAGCTACAGTTGACGGCATCAACGCTGCAATGAAGGCTGCTACAAACGAGTCTTTCGGCTACACAGAAGAGAAGCTCGTTTCTTCTGACATCGTAGGCATGAAGTTCGGTTCACTCTTCGATGCTAACCAGACAATGGTTTCCAAGATGGATGACGGCAACTCCCTCGTTCAGGTTGTTTCTTGGTACGACAACGAGAATTCTTACACATCTCAGATGGTAAGAACAATCAAGTACTTCGCAGAGCTCGGCTAATAGCTGACTTTAAGAAACTGATTTTCGAAGAGGCTGCACTTAATGTGCGGCCTCTTTTTGTTGAGTGAGTTTCAGATATAGAGTTTTCCGGCCGTGCGTAATTCGTGCCTGATCCGGGCAGTTTTAGGCACGGTTTTACGCTAGTTTGGAGGGAAATGCGTAAATCTGTGCGCGATTAGGCTTGATTTAGGCACAGTTTTACGCACGCAGGCTTTTATTCTGATATCGGAAAAATTACAGGCAGATCTCTACTACCGTAGCTTCCGGTAAGGATAAGAATCTGAACGGCATGATGCCGCAGCCCAAGCCGCGCGAAATGAATACTGCCGTTCCGCTTATATCGAATGTGCCCTGTACGGCGCCCATGTTGGGAAGCTTGTCCTTTTTGCGCAGGAGGCGGAACTCAGCCTTGAAGGGGAACTTCATCTGACCGCCGTGAAGGTGGCCTGAGAGCATGAAGTCAGGGCGTTTATCAGCCGGTATATGAAGAAGCGTGTCAGGATCGTGAGCGACCAGAATGACGGGCACGTCTCCTTCGCACGCAGGCATCTCGGGCCAGACAAGCTTTCTTGTGCCCGAATCAGGAACGCCTGCCAGGTATGCTTTTTTGCCTGATGTACCGGATGTAAGAAGGATTGCCTTGTTATCCAGGCACATAAAGCCGGATGCTTCCACATAATTATCTACTTTAACATCATGGTTGCCTGTTATCCCGTAGAAGGGTATGCCAAGCTCTTTGCAGCATGATGTGACCTGATTAATGTATCTGAAGCCCTTTGAGGAATAGCGCGGGTAGGTGATGATGTCGCCTCCGAAGATGACGCCGTCTAATCCGGAGACCTTATGAGCGGCTCTGACCACATTGCAGATGCGCTTCGCATTTGCAGGGCACCATTCGGCATGGATGTCAGAGAAGAAAAAGAAACGGAGATCAGGAGCGCTGTTCTCGCTAGTGTCCTCCATGGGCATCTTATTAATTACTATATTATTAATAGAAGCATCTTTCCGCGGAGACTTTTTAAGGACAGCCTTATCCATGTCAAGGAAGAACGGTTCTGCGAGACACCACAGAATATAGAGAAGGGCAAGCCCTGCAATGACCGTTAAAATGACATAGATTGCATCCATTATTCGGACAGTTCTCCTTTTTTCTTAATTATATAATATACAGTTGGCAATCGTGTGCTATAATTCATACAACGAAATATGATTTTGCAGGAGGAATTTTAGGATGCCTAAGACAGAAATCACATACGAGATCGTCCAGCAGATCGGTGTTCTTAAGGAGAACAAGTCCGGTTGGCAGCGTGAGCTTAATATCGTTAAGTGGAATAACGGTAAGCCGAAGCTCGACATCCGTGATTGGGGCCCGAACCATGAGAAGGTTGGTAAGGGTATTTCTCTTGATTTCGAAGAATACAACACACTCAAGGCTTATCTTGAGGACGGCGACTTTACTTCTCTCGACGAATAATATCGTCCGCTGTTAATTAAGAATTATCTTGAATATAAGAAGGCGCTGACTTAAGCGTCGTGATTCGGTATGAGAAGCGAAGAACGAGCCGGTGTTATTTCAATCGTAATGCTGTTTTTATGGGGGACTCTGATTGCAGAGCCCTTCCATATTTTTGCGCGGTTTATTGCGTCCGGCGTCACATATGCATTAAAAGGTCTGGGAGCCGGCGGCATAGTCATGTCGCTGGTCTTGTATATTGTCGTGACTTTGGTGATAGTCCTGATGCAGAAGGTCAGCAAGACCAAGTTCGGCATTTATCTCCCGTGCGCGATATCTACGTTCATGATCGTTTTGCTCGTCTTTAAGAGCATCGTAAATTCGACGGTCGATGTCGGCGATGCGATCTGCCTTGCCATTCCGGCAGGCTGCTGCGTCGCATTGTATCTGCTCAAAAAAGAGAAGGGGCTTAAGTGGATCACGGATATCTACACTTATTCTCTGGCCATCGCGCTTCTTAATGCGCTTCTTTTTGTGCCGCTCGCAAAACTGAACACCACACTTGCGAAGCTCTTATACATCACCAAGTATAACGACCTTAATATCACCGGCAGTTTTGCGGGCCTTGCGGGGATCCCTGAGATCGTCTGGGGCTTGTTCCTCACGGCTTTTGTTGTATTCCCGATAATCTATTTTGCTACTTCGGGCAGGAGGAAATGATATGGAACAGTTAGATCTCTTTTCTGCCATGGCAAATGAAGACCAGGAGCGCAATGAATATCTTGAGCTCGTAAAAAAGCTCAATCATTTTGCAGAGCTCTACTATTCCCAGGATGAGCCTGAGATATCTGACTTCGAATACGACACCATGAACAACAGGCTCAAGGCGCTCGAAAAGGATCACCCTGACTGGATCGTTCCCGAATCTCCTACACAGAGAGTCGGCTGGAAGGCTGAAAAGGGCGTGCTCGTTAAGCACAATGTCCCGATGCTTTCCCTGCAGGATGTTTTCTCAAAAGAAGAAGTATATGAGTTCGTTGAATCGATGAGAGCAGAATTCGGTGAGGAAGCCGAGTTCCTCGTAGAGACCAAGATCGACGGACTGTCTATGGCATTGCGTTACGAAGAAGGCGAGCTGAAGCTGGCTGTCACAAGAGGCGACGGAATCACAGAGGGTGAGGATGTTACCATGAATGCCCGCCAGATCCCTGACGTCGTAAGACAGATGAAAGAGCCTGTTCCTTACATTGAGATCAGAGGCGAAGTCTACATGACCAGGAAAGCCTTTGAGAGCGTTAACGCCAAAGCCGAAGAAGAGGGCAAGAAGACTTTTGCCAATCCCAGGAACTGCGCTGCAGGCACTCTCCGCCAGATCGACACGAGGATCACGAAGGAGAGAGGCCTGTCGCTTTTTATCTTCAATGTCCAGGAGACAAGAGGCGTTACTTTTAATACGCATCTTGAAGGATACGAGTACCTTAAGCGCAACGGCGTAAAGGTAATCGAGAACTGCTATAAGTGCAAGACCGCTGATGAGGTCTGGGAAGCGATCACTAAGATCGGCGATATGAGAGGCGAGCTCGAATACGACATCGACGGCGCTGTCGTTAAGCTCAATAATCTCTCTGAGAGATCCAAGCTCGGCAACACGATCAAGTTCCCGAGATGGGCGATCGCATATAAGTATCCGCCTGAGGTAAAAGAGACACGTCTTCTCGACGTTGAAGTCAATACCGGAAGGACGGGGAGAGTTACGCCCGTTGCCGTTTTCGAGCCCATCAGTCTATGCGGCACGATGGTGTCACGTGCGACTCTGCACAATCAGGATTTTATAGACCAGTTGGGTCTCGGAATAGGCGATACGATCCTCGTTTATAAATCGGGCGAGATCATTCCGAAGGTAAAGGATGTCAACAAGGACAAGAGGCCTGCTGACTGGCAGCCCTACAAGATGCCTGACAGCTGCCCGGTCTGCGGCCACAAGCTCGTAAGAGACGAGGGCGGCGTTGATCTTAAGTGCATGAACCTCATGTGTCCCGGAACGCTCGTTAACCGCATAGTAAATTTCGTTTCGCGCGACTGCATGGATATCAAGGGCTTCGGCACCGAATATATCAGGAAGCTTACGGAAGATAAGTACATTAAGGACATAGCGGATATTTTCGAGCTCAAGGACAAAAGAGATGCGCTTATCGAAGGCAAGCTTTTAGGCCTTGAGAAGAATACGGATAAGGTCCTTGCCGCTATCGAGACGGCGAAAAATGAGACTCCGGCCGACAAGGTCCTGGCAGGTCTCGGAATCCCCGGCGTAGGCAAGGCAACCTCTAAGGAGCTTATGAGGACATTCGGTTCGATTGATGCTCTTGCCGAAGCAGACAAGGACGCGCTTGTCGCAGTCCAGGATATCGGAGAGATATCAGCCGAAGCGATCTACAATTTCTTCCGTGACGAAGGCAATAAGGAGCTGCTTATGCGCCTTAAGGATCTCGGACTGAATTTCGCGAGGGAAGAGAGCGAAGCTGCAGGTTCATCTCTTGCAGGTCTTACTTTCTGCATCACGGGAACTCTCGAAGGAATGTCCAGAAGTGACGCAGAGAGCCTCATCGAGAGTAACGGCGGCAAGCCTGTGTCGTCTGTATCAAAGAAGACTTCTTATCTTCTCATGGGCGCGGATGCAGGATCGAAGGAGCGCAAGGCAAGAGAGCTCGGCGTGCCGATAATAAGCCTCGATGAGCTTAAAGCTATGATAGATAAGGGCTGATCCATGAATATCAAAGAAGAGAAATCCAAGATCAGGAAAGAGATAAAGAGAAGGCGCATGAGCCTTTCTGCTGAAGTGCTCGCGAAGATCGAGAAAGAACTCCCTGAGTTTATTGCTTCGATAGATGATGAAGAGCTTTCCAAAAAACTCAAGAGCGCAAAAAGGATCGCGCTCTACAGATCTTTCAAAGGCGAAGTCCCGGTGGACGGCCTTGCGAAGTCTTTTATGGAGAAGGGCATCACATGCTGCTTCCCGAGAGTTGAAGATGAGGATATGGTTTTCTGTGACTGCAAAGGCCTTGGCAAGGATGAATTCGAAGAATCTCCTCTCGGCATCAGGGAGCCTTTGAGATCAAAGAAGCCCGTTGACCCCAAGGACATTGATGTTGTAGTGCTGCCTGCGGTTGCATATAATGAAGAAGGCACAAGGCTTGGAATGGGCGGTGGTTTTTACGACCGCTTCATCAGCTCTACAGGCTCTGGCAGACCTTATCTTTTAGGCATCTGCTACGAGTTCCAGATCTGTTCTGACGTGCCCTCGGAAGGTCATGATATCAGCGCTGATTTTATCTGCGTGATACCTGAAGAAGAATATACTGATTAAGGACTCTTAATGAATTACTTTATTGTAAATCTGGCTGCCCATATTCTTTTGATTGTGGTGTTCATCGTGTTGGCATGCGTTTTTGCAGGGCGCAATAAAAAGAAGAAGACCAAGCATGTCGTCTCATATTTTTTCCCTATCGTATTTGCGCTCGTGGCACTCCTGGATATTATTTTCTGCGCTGCCCCGAGACTTCTGGATATCAACAGCCTGGTAAACAGTAATTACTATTACAACACCGGAACGGTCGAGAAGATCGGATTTATCAAGAACTACTTTGTCGTCGACGGCACATACTATTACGTAAATCCTCTGCACAACAATCTCAATGAAGGTGACAGGGTAAGAGTAAAGCATACGCAGTATTCAGGCTTTACTGTCGACTGGACGCTCGTCACGGATACTGAGCAGGAAGAGAACAATAACGGAACGGCCGGGACAGAGTCCTGATAAGCCGTTTTTCCCTGTGAAAAATTGAGACTAGTCTCAATTTTTGCCAAAAAGTCTCAAATAAGGCCCCGAATTTTCATTTTGCTTAAAGTCGCACACACAGGCGGCTTGCCGGACTGTACACTCTTTTCAAGGAAGGACCCGCGAAAAGGAGGTGAACAGCCAGTGGAGAACAGGGTTTTAAAAAGAGGCTCGGTGGAGATGTCGGTAGTGTGCAGTGACTTAAGTCTTTTGGAGAGCATTAATACTTTGCTCCGTGATAACGGCGTTATCGCCGTTGAAGATGACTTCGGCATTCTGCATTACATAGTCGATGCGCGGAACAACAGGAAAGAAGCGGCAGGCAAAGTAACTTCGATCAGTTCACAGGACGGATCGGCGTCTGAGAGAAACAAGGAAGAAGCGTTCCTTGATGTGTGCATTAAGACTGTCTTGAGGGAGTACGGATTTGATATGTCGCTTATAGGTTCAAATCTCATCTACAATGCAGTTTATTCTTCATTCAGAAGAGGCGTCCCGCTGCCGCCTACGATGAAGAGCCTGTATGTGGAGTCGAGCAGGGAATACGGATTATCCCTGCAGCAGGCGGAGCGCGATGTCAGGTATGCGATCATGAGGAGCAGCTTAACGAAGATGCGGAGCCGTGCCGTTGTGCGGTGCATTCAGTCAAGGATAGAGAGGCGGATGGGCTTAAGGGATCCTTTGGAATGGAAATAAAAAAGGCTCCGCTTTTGCGGAGCCTAAATAAACAAGTTTAAGATGAGAATTACTTCTTCTTACCCTTCTTAGCGTTAACCTTATCCTTGAGGGACTTGCCTGCCTTGAATGTAGGAACAGTAGAAGCTGCGATCTTGATTTTGTCGCCTGTAGCAGGATTACGTCCGCTTCTAGCAGCGAGCTTCTTTGTCTTGAATGTACCGAAGCCTACGAGAACGACTTTGTCATTCTTTACGAGAGCACCTTCAATAGCACCGAGGGTAGCCTTGAGAGCTGCTTCTGCGTCCTTCTTGCTGAGGCCGGCATCAGCTGCGATCTTGTCAATAAGCTGTGACTTGTTCATGTGGTTTCCTCCTGTATTAGCCGCTGAAAAGGCTTGATTTATAGTAATTTCATTATCAAATTCCTTTAATTAGATGTCAAGATGTTTTCGGGCAATAATTCAAGAAAATGTCGATTTTTCGAGGCTTTTTTGCACTTCGGGAGAGCATTACCGACCTCTTTTGTAGGAATTGCGATGAGGCAAACGGAAGGCAAATGATATTTATGTCTTTTTAACACAAGATTTATTCGCAATGATAGTGTATGCTTGTAATGCAAAATAACAATCGGAGGTAACGAGATGATAGTTACAAAAGATACAATTATCGGTGATGTCGTAATGCAGGATGAAGGCGTTGCGCCGATCCTCATGGCTTCAGGACTTCATTGCCTCGGCTGCGCACTTGCTTCAGGAGAGACGATCGAGGAAGCATGCATAGTTCACGGTATGGATTGCGACGCCCTTGTTGAAGAGCTGAACAACTATTTCCAGGCTCAGGGCTGATTAAACTGATATCTTAGCTTCATAAGCTGTCCCGCATTACGGGGCAGCTTTTTTATTGGCTTTAGATCAATAAGCGGCTGCCAGGATGACTTCGAAAGTCGTGCCTTCACCGAGCTTGCTTCTAACGGTGATCTCGGCGTCGTGCTTGTCGATGATGAGCTTAACGATGGCAAGGCCTAAGCCGGTGCCCTTGATGTTTACGCCGGAGTTGTGAGCTCTGTAGAAGCGGTCGAAGATCCTCGGGATATCCTGTTCGGGAATGCCGATGCCGTTATCGGTGACCGTGATATGTATCTTCTGGGTCGCGATATGTGATGTCTCGCCGGTTCTCCAGGCCTTGATGGTGATCTGAGCGTCAGGCCCCGTGTAGTTGATGGCGTTGGATATGAGATTCTCGAAAACGCGCGACAGCTTTGCAGGGTCAGCCTTTGCGATCAGTGAATCTCTTGCGGGAACATCTAAGGACAGATGCTTGTTGCTGTCTTCGAGATCCATCGAATACATCATTACAAGTTCATCGAGCATCTCGGAGATCGATACGGATGTAAACTGGAATTCCGCTTCGCTCGATTCCATTCTGGTGAGCTCCATGATGTCTGCTACGATCCTCTCCATCTGTTCGGAACGGCGGACGATATTTGCGAGATAAGAATTGCGCTGTTCAAGACTTAAGTTATCCTGTGCTGACAGCATCAGTTCCGCGTAACCTCTGATAGCCGTGATAGGGGTCCTTAAGTCGTGGGATACGTTGCTTAAGACGTTCTTACGTGCAGCCTCGCCTTCCAAGAGCTTCTTGTTCGTAAGTACCAGGTCGCGGTTGATCTCTGAGATGAATACGGTCTTTTCTCTGACCTGCCTCTTAAGTACCGCGGCATTGCGCTTGATCTCGCGCTGCTGGTTGATGTACGAAGTTACGAGCATGATCTCGGCAAGGAGCGCGAAGATCGCGAAGATGTTACTGTACATAGGGATCATCGAAGCGATCATGTTGTCTAAGAGGATCGCCAGATAAAGCACGAAGAACATAAGAGTGTACAAGAGCGCGAAAAGGAGCGACCTCTGGTTCTCGCCGTGATAGAAGAAAAGGTCGATAAAGATCGACAGCGTTGCAATGGTAAGCGCGATCATCAGGGATACGAACTCTGGCGTCAGCATTCCGAAGAAAATGCTTAAAGCGTAGTAAACGGTTATGCTGGACATGCAGATGCCGAAGATGATCCAGTGACCTTTCTTAAGGAAATAATTCTTTTCTCTTGTCTTGGTCCCCGCGAAGAAAAGTGAGTTCTCCAAAAAGCCTGCGGCGCAGGAAATGATGATGAATATGAACCTTAAGTCAGCTCTTGCTTGGCTGCTTACTGATAAGAACCTCGCATCGTCCAAGTAATAGAAAAGGATCGCTGCAAAGCTTATCAGGAAGAAGATAACCAGCCACTTGTTTCTTGTGGAGTTAAGGATGATGTGCGATACGAACGCGATAGCCAGGATGGACAATACGATAACGATCGCGAAGTGTGCGCTCGTTATTGCCGTATGTGCGTCGTTAGCTGCGTTGGTCGCGATGATAGGCTCGGATAAGATACCGGGATTGCTTATGTCCGAGTCGCACGCGATAACGATTACCAGGTCGATCTTGCCGTCCTCGGGAATGAGCGTGCAGTAATCAGCAAAAGCGTTGAGGTTAAAGACCGGCCAGTTAGCGCCGATACGTTCCATAAGATCGCCGTTGCAGTATACCCATGCCTCGCCGTTAAATCTGTGGAACATCAGAGTGAGGGACCTGATATCAGGATCGCACTCGAAATGTCCTATGTAAGCAGCGCAGTAACAATCTGTGTTCTCGATCGAGACATGCTGGTATTCGACACCGTCTTTAGCATTTACCCAGTCGGGAGACCTGTTGTAGTCAAACCAGCCGCGCCAGAAGTCTGTCGTGGTTACGCCGTCAAGATGAGCTCTGTGGTTAAGGAGTATGGAAGAAGGCCACTGGTCGGCTGGACCGTCCAGATTATATTCGGTGTTCTTAGCAAGGCTCGTTTGTACGACTTCGGGAGAGACGTTGGGCACGAATGTCCAGCCGCTCGAGATATGGTCGCTGTAGAGTCCCCCTGTGGCGAGCTCGTCGCTTAATCTTATCGCTCCGCTCTCGGCTATTACGTCAGGAGTCTTTTTCTCGAACGTTGCGCTGATGGAGATTATTCCTGCCAGTACGAGAGTTAAGAGCAGCGCGAAAATGAACATGAGCATAGTACCGCCGAAGGTTCTGCCGTGATCGTCAGATACCGAGCGCTTAAGATTGGATAATCTGCTGTGCCTGTACTGTGCCATATTCCCCTTAAATGATTAAGCGGGACTTAAAAAAGCCCCGCATTAATTTATTACGTCTTTACCTGATCAGAACTGAGTGTTCATGCTGTTCTTTACCGGCGGATAAGCGAATGAGTATCCGATACCCCACTCGGTCTTAACGAAAGTGATCTCAGGTGCGATCTTCTCCATCTTCTTTCTGAGATAAGAGATGTTAACCATTACGAGATGGTTGTCGCACGGTGAATCGTCACCCCAAACGTGAGAATAGATCCTTGTGAAAGGAACGATAACGTTAGGTGTCTCAGCGAGGAGACAAAGGATATCGAACTCACGGTTTGTAAGATGCAGAGGCTTCTCCTTGAGAGTAACCTCACGTGTCTTGATGTTGATGCGAAGCGGCGGATACTCAACGAGGAATCCTTCGCTCTTCATGCTGCGCTTGATGTGTACATTGATACGAAGGCTCAGCTCAGGCAGTGAATAAGGCTTTGTGATGTAGTCGTCTGCACCGACCTTGAAACCGTTGATGACGTCTTCCTGCTGATCCTTGGCTGTGAGGAAGATAATAGGACAATCTGTATATTCCTTTATCTTCGGAGCGAGATCAAAAGCGCTGCCGTCCGGAAGCATTACGTCCAAAACGATGCAGGAAAAACTGTGGAGCTTGATCTTCTCAAGTGCCTCAGCGCAAGAAGTTGCTGTTACTACGTCATATCCTTCACTCTCAAGAAAGTCACGATTGAGAACTAAGATATCGCTGTCATCATCTACAAGAAATACTTTTTGCTTAGCCATTAAAATACCTCCCGTGGTTAATTCACTTTTAATTAGCTATTATCCGAATGACTCGGATGTGTGTTTTACAAAATTGTATTTTTTTGATTTTCTCACCCAGTTAGTATACAACATATCAAAGTAAAATTACATAGTTTTTTAAAGAATATTTACTTTCTCAAAGAGCAGGCGGAGAGGAGCCCGCTCTAAAAAGTAGAAAATATGTTCGTTTTGTGATAGTATCTTGCCATGAAACGCATTATCTTTCACATAGACCAGAACTGCTATTTTGCTTCGGTAGAGATGATATCGAGGCCTGAACTCAGAAACGTTCCCATGGCAGTCGCAGGCGATGCTTCGGTCAGGCACGGCATTATCCTGGCCAAGAATGAACCTGCCAAAAAGTACGGCATCAAGACAGCCGAAGCCATCTGGCAGGCGAAGGCAAAATGTCCCGAGCTGGTACTGGTCGATGCGCATCACGATAAGTATGAATTCTATTCCAAGAAGATCCGCGCTATGTATTCCGGATATACCGATAAGGTAGAGCCCTTCGGCCTTGACGAATGCTGGCTCGACATGACTGGGATCGTAAAAGGTTACGAAGAAGCAGAGGAATTAGCGCTTGAGATAAGGAACAGGATAAAGGAGGAATTCAAGCTCACATGCTCTGTCGGTATCAGCTTTAACAAGGTTTTCGCAAAGCTCGGAAGCGACTATAAAAAGCCCGATGCGACGACTGTTTTTACTGATGACAACTGGCAGGAAAAGATATGGCCCCTTCCTGTGGAAGACCTTCTTTTTGTCGGAAGACATACGGCAGAAAAGCTCTCTAAGATAAACGTTAAGACCATAGGTGATCTTGCTAAGACGGACGGCGAATTTATAAGCCGCTACCTTGGCAAAGCGGGTGTGATGCTCTGGGAATACGCTAACGGACTTGACGATGCTCCGGTCGCGGAATCAGGTTATAAACGGATCCCAAAGTCAGTCGGCAATTCTACTACGACGGCGGAAGACATGACGTCTGACAGGCAGATAGAAAGAACGCTCCACATGCTCTCGGAGAGCGTTGCGGAGCGCCTCAGAAAGCACGGTCTTAAAGGCACGGTAGTCCAGATAACGGTGCGTGACAGAGATCTTCTGATCTATGAAAAGCAGAAGATAATCTACAGGTCTACCGATGATGCGAAGGTGATCTACGCAGCTGCAAAAGAACTTTTCAAAGAGTCTTATGAATGGGAAAAAGGCGTAAGAAGCATCGGCGTAAGATGCACCAAATTAGTAAGGGCAGACAGCGGTGAGCAGCTGTCGATTTTTAATGAAGTCAAGGCTTCTGAAAGAGATGACATACTCAACAAAGCGATCGATGACATCAACAGGCGTTACGGTTCGAGCGTTATAAAAAGCGCGGCCGAAGCTGAAGTCTTCACAAAGAAGAATAAAGCTGCGAATATAGTAACGGATCCATTCCATCCGGAGGATGATTTCTAAATGATCACCGCGAATAAATATTTCCGCGATACGTTCGGACATAAGATGTACAAAGCATCGATAGCCATTGATGTGACCTGCCCTAACAGGGACGGCAGCAAGGGCACGGGCGGATGCATTTTCTGCTCCGAAGGAGGCTCGGGTGAGTTTGCCGCGGGCGGCGGAAATTCAGTAACGGAGCAGATCAAAAAGGCGATAGAGCAGGTCAAGGAAAAAGCAGGAAAAGACGCCGGATACATCGCTTATTTCCAGAGCTTTACGAGCACTTACTGCAGCGCCGGTTATCTCGAAAATGTCCTCTCTGAAGCATCTTCATGCGAAGGCATAGAAGCGGTATCCGTAGCGACCAGGCCGGATTGCTTAGGCCCTGAGATACTTGAAGTGCTTTCCCGCCAGGCAAAGAAGATGCCTTTGTTTGTTGAGCTCGGCCTTCAGACTTCGAGCGATGCGACCGCAGGATTTATCAACCGCTGCTATAAGACAGAAGAATATACCGAAGCCGTGAAAGCTTTAAAAGAGATAGGCGCGAATGTCATCACGCATATCATTTTCGGGCTTCCGGGCGAGACAAAAGACATGATGATGGATACCGTCAGAACGAGCGTTGATGCGGGAAGCGACGGCTATAAATTCACGTGCCTCTATGTGTTGGAAAACACATATCTTGAAAAGCTCTGGAGGGAAAATCAGGTTGAGATACTTGAGATGGAAGAGTATTTTGATATTGTAGAAGAAGCGGTAAAGCTGCTGCCCGAAGACGCTGTCGTCCACAGGTTTACGGGAGACGGCCCGAAGAAGATACTCCTGGCACCGGAGTGGACTAAGAACAAGAGACAGGTCGTCAATTACATCAACCGGAGGTTCGGCTTATGAAGAAGTACGTTAAGCAGGTAATGGATGCCGTCCGCAAGTACATCGACGAAGAGATGAAGAATGCTCCGGAAGAAAAGACCAGGGAAGTCCTCGCGGAGTTTGAGACGAAGATATCTTATTTCCAGCACGAGAGACTGATCCATCTCATGGTCACGCAGGCGTTTGCTATATTCCTTCTGTTTGAGATATTTACACTGTTTGTTATGCCTATCGATTTTATCGTCGCAGGCATTCTTCTCGTATGCCTTTTCCTGGGTCTTACGATCGGATACGTCATGCATTATTACTTCCTCGAGAACAGCGTTCAGAAGATGTATCACATGCGTGATGAGATAAGAGATTTCCTCGTCAAAGATAAGGTTATTTAATTCTCGGTGGCTATTTACCAGCTTGTGACTGATATTTATAAATCTCCGAAATGAATAGAATCATATCGGCTCTTTAAGGGCACTAGCCTTATGCCTCTACCTGATATAATTCAGGCTGCTTTTATCTTGATTATCTGTTCTCCTGTCTTGATGGGAATTGCTCTTGTGTCACCCAACTTCATCATCTGATATGCAGCATTCACGTCTGCGTTAATGAAGATCCCGCTGTTGCTCTTAAATAATCCTCGTTCTATCCTTCGTGTCTTGTCATAGTAAGTTATGGTTGGCTTTTCTCCGTCAAGATAACTCGTTCCGCTTGTGTAACTCTCGCGTACAGTTTTTACCTCTATGCCTTCAAGTCGTGCTTTGTATGTGATCATGTCCGTAAGTGTCTTATACGGTATGGATACAAAGTTCTGGTTTGTTATGTTTCCCATGTGTACTTTCTGTTTCCATCCGTGATTGGAACCTATCACTATGAGTCCGACACCTGAAGAGACGGCCAGGTTAACTATCTTCCTGCTTGCCTTGTGCATGTAGTCTTTTACCTTGCGGTTCCTTTTTGCCGTAAGTTTATTCAGCCTTTTGGTCCTGTGCTTTCCGTTATATACCTTCGCCTCCTTCTGCATATGCGCTTTTGTCTTGTTGTAGTACTGGTTTATCGATTTCAGCGGTTTCCCGTTGATTATCACGGGCCTGTCTTCGGAATCCCATGCGGCTGCTATGAGATTGTTTACTCCCAGGTCTATCCCCATGACCTTTGTCCCTCGTGCAGCCTTTTCCTCTTTCTCATACATCAGACTGATAAGGACAGAATCCTTGAACGTCTTTATCCTTATCTGTCTGACTGAACTGTGTCTTGCACGTATGTGTATACCACTGAGGAATTTAGGCATGGTTACATTACCATTCTCATCCACCTTGAAGTTCTGACTGGTTATCACAAGAGAACCTCTTCCTGTTTTCGGGTCCAGATATCCCGGTACATGTGGATGCTCCTTGAACTTCTTCGGATCTTTCCCGTATTCTGCTGTCGCCCTGTAGAACGACTTCCACTCTCTGCATTTCTCCTGTATGCATATCTGACTGCATGTCGCATACGGAACGTCTTTATATACTTCCGTTCCTTTCAGATACCAGCTGAGAAAATATGCATCGGCTATATATCCGTTATCGGAATCGATATAACGTAATCTCTTACTCTCAGAGCGAGATGCATTGTATTCCGTTATGCCGTTGTTTATCGCTCTGATGAGTTCATCTTCCCAATCCTCAAGTGCTTTACTATTCTTTATCTTCGTGTGGATGCGGTAGCACTGCTTTATCAGGTAGTTGACACTGTTGGAAAGGTTCTTCACTTTATAGCAGTAACCGTCTATCTCGTGAAGAAGCTTCTTATTGTTATGTCTTTTAATCTTGTGTTCTTCCGAGAGTATCATGTTACATGCCCCTTATCTCTATGTGACGAATGAAAGCGGCGGTCTTGCCGATATATCGCTGTTATGTACTGTCAGCCTTCTGCTCAGTATCTGTATGAACATCAGGCTTATGTTTTCCGTCTTGCTTCTTTTGTTGTTTGCTATCAGGTTATTCCAGATGATGTAATGCTCCAGATGTTTGGTCGATACTCCGTGAAACCTGTCGATAAAGCTTTTCAATGAACTGTGGTATGCATTGATGCGTTGGATACCGTAAGTAATGCCATTCTGTTTTGTTATGCGTTTACCCGTATTCGTCTGTATCAGTCGGAGATCTTTATTTCTTGCCAAAAGCCGGTATGCTTTCTCGTTATCAGTACACAGCACTGCTGAAGGAGAGACAATACCGCTGAACACGTCTATCAGGCATTCCGTACTTACCTTGCCAAGCTTAACGGGTTTTGCGAACGCGATCCCTTCAACATCAACGGCACAGGGAACACACACCTTTTCTGATGACAGACCTTTACTGTGTATGTCATTTCCTCTCTTATGTGCTTTCCTGGGCATTATGAACTGTCTGCTATTTTTATGGTTACCCTTGTAGGAAACGTTAAAGAATGTCTCATCGGCTTCAACTGTTCCGTCAAGACATACTCTGTCAGTTACTTCCTGCAGAGCATCCAGAATCTTATGCCGCCAGTAAAAGGCTGTTGTTACCGATATGGAACACTCTTCAGCAGTTTCCTTAAGCGTCTTTTTATCCAACATGCATTTCATATACTGAGCCCAAATACTCAAGTTCTTTCTAGTACCAGAAGTAATGGAACAGGAACTAGGGATAAATGACTTCTTGCAATCACGGCAGAGGAAACGCTGAATACCGTCTTTACGCTTACCGTTCTTAACAACATGAGAACCTTCGCAAAAGATACATGTATTACCATCGCAAATACGTGTTTCGATAAGGAAATCCTGAATATTATCCTCGTGTACATTTACAGTATTGGAAAGGGTCGTATAGAACACGATACGGTCAGTGAAGGATAATTTCTTATATGCAGCAAAGACTTCCTTTAACTCTGACATCGTACCGGCTCCTTCCAAAAACAAACAAACGTTCTGTCAATATAATAGGACCAGAACGAATGTTTGTCAACTGCGAAATTTAAAAGAGCCATTCTCGGTTATTTGCCGGATATTTTGATATAATGTTTCCTTGTATGGAGGAAGCATATGCCGGTAATAGTTAAATACATCTTAGTTTTCTTTATTTCAATGGTCCCGATCATAGAGCTCAGAGGCGCTGTGCCGATCGGAACACTGACCTTTGGTCTTGACTATCTGCCGACATTGATCATTTGCGTTATCGGTAACCTGATCCCCGTACCTTTTATCTATCTGTTCGGACGCAAGATCCTTATATGGGGAAGCAACTTAAAGCACGGAAGCAAGTTCTTTAAGTGGGTGCTCAATAAAGGTGAGAAGGCAGGCAAGAAGCTGACCAAAAGCGCCAACAACTACGGCCCTTTTATCGCACTGATGCTCTTCGTAGGCATCCCGCTCCCCGGTACAGGTGCCTGGACAGGAACACTTGCTGCATCCATGCTCGACCTCGATAAAAAGAAGAGCTCCGTAGCAGTCATGATCGGCGTTGTCATGGCCGGCTTGATCATGCTCCTTATCAGCTATCTGGGCAGCATAGGCATCAATTCCATCGGCGATCTTTTCAATTCGCTCTTTCATTGATTTGTCCTCTTAATGTAATCGAAAACACATATTTCTAAGGCCTTTTGGGTGAGTGTTCATAAAAAGGCAACACTTTGATGTGCAAAGTATTGTGCAACTTGCACAACCAAATGATTTTCATTTGGTATCTTCTGCGATATTGCTAAGCGGCGTTCCAGCCTATATGATTAAGCTAGCTCCAAGGAATACGGAAGCGATAACTTCCACATCCGAGGAAGGCCGCCCGAAGCAAAGATCGAGCAGGCGCAGGGAAGAACCAGAGTGGTAAAAAGCTTGTGGCGAAGCCGAAGAGACGAAGCCGGAGACAACAATCGAAGGTTGATACGAAGTCTAAGGTTAGAAGCTAAGGGAGTGACGAGCGAGTGGTTGAAGGTGTCGTAGACATGCAAGCCACAGGTTGTAACAATTAGTTGATTCGGTATTGGAACCGCGAGTAGGTGAGATGTCACCATCGACAGGAAAGAACCGGTGCCGCGGCGGATGTTACACCGGTTCGTGCAAACCGAGTAGCCGATGAGGCTATCGAACTGCGAAGATCAAAGCCGCAAGGTGATGAAGGTAGCAGACCTGAGTCGAATAGCGTAGTGTTCGGTGAATGGAAACATGAGTTGCACGGTGTGATTGAGAGTTGCAGCAGATCGATTAGTTGTAACGATATCACAGAAAGCTCGGGTAGGTTTAGAAAGGGCCTTTTGGTAGGTAGGGAGTACGAAGGAGAGATAGACGTGAATGCGTAATCTTTCGGCAGTGAATCTAATTTGGTTCGTTGGAGCAAATAGAGATCCCGGTGATTCAGGTCACCGGGATCTTTTCTTTGTATTGATTTTTTATGTGATCACTTTTGCTTCGGGATCTGCGCGATATAAGGGAGATTCCTGCCGATCTCGTTACGGTCTAAGCCGTAGCCTGCGAGCCACTGGTCATTGATCTCAAAGCCGTAGTATTTAACGGGTATGGTCATCAAAAGCCTGTCGGGATTTAAGAGCATCGAGCAGAGCGTGATGTCCTTAGGCTTTTTCATCTCGAGATTCTGGATGATGTAAGCAGTGGTAAGTCCTGTCCTTATTACGTCTTCGACAACGAGAACGTGCTTGTCTGTAATGTCGATATCGATGTCCTTAATGATGCGGACGATGCCGGTTTTCGAGGTGGTATCAGGAATATTGGAAAAGCCTACCATGTCGATCTTGATAGGAAGATCGATGGCTCTCGTAAGATCTGAGAGGAAATAAAGAGAGCCCTTGATGACGCCGATAACTATGAGCTCTTTGCCCTTGAAATCTTCGGTAATCTGGCGGCCGAGTTCATTTACTCTTGCGCGGATGACTTCTTCGCTGTAAACGATGCGTTCAGTCTTAAGTTCTTCTTCAAGATTAGCCAATTAAGTTTCCTCCGGGGTCTTGTCAGTAAGGCCGCCGAACATCTTCAGGCGGTCAACCAGTTCGTTGAAGTCTTTCTTGTAAACGATGCGGATATTCGTGCCCGGATAAAGCTCCTTCACGAGACGCATCTTCTTGTTTTTCTTGGTCACGTAACGCTGGTCCATCGTGGTGAGCTCTAAGTAAAGATTAAATCTCGGCAGGTAAAAATCTGGCGAAATGGCCATGGTGACATTGCCTTCGGCGTCCCATTCGACGGGGAATGTCTTGGGCTCATAGAGCCACTCGATGTTATACATGCTCAAGATCCTTGCGAACTCTTCTTCGGTCTCATTCTTAAAAGCCGTATTGCGCGTCTGATGGTCGATGGTACCGGAATTCTCATTGGATTCAGAGAGCCTTACACGAAGATCGTGCTTTCTTGCAAGCTCGACAACAGCATCAACGCATTCATCGACACTGAGCCTGTCGGTGTTAAGGATGAGGTCGAACTGCTCAGGAGAAGTGATGTCTTTGCCATAGACGGTGCGGACGAATTTCCTGTGCTTGCGGTCAGCTATGGTGAGGACTTCTGAAGCCTCGTCGGTCGTGATGTGATATTTGCGGGCAATGGTATTGAGCCTTGTGGTCTCGCTTGCTGTGACTCTCACATGAAGAGCGCCGGGGAAGCCTGAGAGCAGGACGCTTCCGCCCATGCCCAAAATGATAAGATCTTTATCCTTGGATTCCGAAGCGAGGGCCCTGATGCGCTCGACAAGAATGTCCGCATATGTCCTGGTGCTGCCGGGAAGAGTAGTCTCAAAAAACTTAGCGCTCTCATTTAATCTGTCTAATGTACCGGGATTGATCTCTCCGAAGAAATTATCGAGCGCGTATTTCCTGGAGATCACGGTAGTTCCGAGGCGCGAAGCGAGGGCATCAGCAATCTCATCGCCAAGACTTCCATTCTGCCTTGAGATAGTGATAATCGCCATAAATACCCCCAAAAGGAACTGATATGATAATTATACCCCAATAGTATTTGTGCTCAAAACGAGAAAATCTGCAAAAGTGACATTTTTTTAAAATTATGGTTTGACATTAAATACACGATTAGTTATAATCTTGCGTGCTAAGGATGCCATCTTAGCTCAGCTGGTAGAGCAGCTGATTTGTAATCAGCAGGTCGTGGGTTCGAGTCCCACAAATGGCTCCAAGACCAAAACCCTTGAAAACATTGCGTTTCAAGGGTTTTTCTTTTCCCGGGGAATCGTTAGATAAGCAATAAATGGACCGAAATGGTAACAATTTGGTAACCATGCTCAGGATTTTGGTTAACGTTTGGTTAACGTCTGAGATTTTTCTGCTTATTTATTCCGTCCAACTCATGGCTCTGCCTCCTGATTAATATGTTTTCTTTATCTGAAATTATAGAGAATAAAATAGATTGCTGTCTGCTATTTGTGAAATTACCCTCCCTGTTGGTATAAAAATAAATATCTAAATAGTATTGGTAGTCAGTTCAAACCGGAGCCTTTTTCCGCTATCATTAGAGCAAATGAAGTTTCAAAGGAGTGACGGACATGGAACTCAAACTGGCTGAAAACATCAAGAGAATGAGAAAAGAACGTTCGCTTACACAGGAAGCATTGGCAAATGCTTTGGGAGTTACGGTGGGTGCAGTTTACAAGTGGGAGGCAAACCTTACGTCTCCTGAGATCAGTATGCTCGTCAGGATCGCCGATCTTTTTGATACATCTGTTGATAACCTTTTGGGTTATGAGATGGCGGATAAGAGAAAGGGAACGATCACAGATCATATCTATGATCTGTTGGGTAAAAAAGACCGTTCGGTATTCGAAGAAGCGGAGAAAGCACTTGTTAAATATCCTAATGATTTCGGTGTGATCGTTGCTGCCGGAAATGTGTTCTCCGCATTCGGTATGGAAGAGAAGAATAACGATATGATGAAGAGAGCGATATCGCTTTTCGAAAAAGCATTGGTGATCGTTCCATATGATATCAATCCGCGTTTTGGAAGGCTCTCGCTGATAGGCGGCATTGCGCTTCTGTATTTCCTGACAGGTGATAGTGACAGAGCTATTTCCATGATGCTCAAAAACAATGAAGCCGGTGTCTTCAATTCGAAGATCGGATTGCTTACATCTTTGAGCGGCGATAGCGGAGATGATTGCTACAGAAAGCTGATCTTAAGTTTTACCGAACTCACTTTCGAGATGATCAACACTACTTCGGGACTGCTCTTCTACTATAAAAACAAAGGCGATCTAAACAGGATCAAGATGCTCTCAAGATGGTGCATCGAGTTTACTGAAACTATCAGAAAAACGGACGAAATGTGTTTCTTTGATAAGACGAAGTGTTCGTATTTAACCTCGGAAAGTTATGCGTATTTCAAGAGCGGTGATAAAGAAAAAGCGGAAGAACTTCTTATAGAAGCAAGAGATCTGGCAGACGTTTTCGACACTTCAGAAGAGAAAACGACAGACATCATCAAGCTGTTTGAAAGCCACAACGCTGTTAGTACATTCAGCCTGCTAGGTGAGACTGCAAAAGAATCGATCGATTATACACTCGGTCTGATCAATGACAAGAAATTCAACGCGTTGTGGAATAAGATCAACAGGTAGGTATTCACATGAAAAACAAAAACTTATATGTGGAACTGAAATCTCAGTTCCATAGGGACAACCATGTCTTTTTTATCCTTTCAGTTATCGGTGCACTCCTGTCGGGAATGATGGGAATCGCTATCTCCTGGTTTATGGGAGAACTGGTAGATACGGCCTCCGGGAACGGCAGATGGAGCATTAGTGAGCTCCTGATAATATGCATTCTGATTGCTGTGTTTTTCCTGTTTTCTTCATATCTGACTTACTATGCAAAACCGAGATATATCAGGAAAGCAATGCGGAATTATAAGGAGACTCTGTTTGCCGAACTCACGAAGAAAAACATCATGTCTTTCCGTTCTGAGAGCAAGTCGACTTATCTGTCAGCACTGACCAATGACAGCATCTCGATCGAGTCAAATTATCTGGATAAAGAGTTCTGGTTTATATACAGGCTTACGTTGTTTTTTACATCGCTTGGCATGATGATCTACTACTCGCCTTTGCTGACACTGATTGCGATCGCCGTGACTTTGCTGCCGCTTGTTGTATCACTTGCATCAGGTAAGAAACTGAGCAAAGCTGAAGTTAATGTTTCTGATATGAATAAGAGTTTTACGGCAACAATAACTGACTGTCTTAACGGTTTTTCAGTAGTGAAAGCATTCCGTGCAGAGAAACCTGTTACGGGTCTTTTCTCATCAGAGAATACAAAACTTGAAAACTCTAAATTTTCCAGAACGAGTCTTCAGATCCTGATCAGCACGCTGGGCCAGTTTGCCGGCGTAATTGCACAGGTCACAGTATTTTTCGCAGGAGCATATATGGCTCTCACGGGTAAGGGAATTACAGCAGGCACGGTCATGATCTTCGTAAATCTGATGAACTTTGTTGTTGCTCCCGTAGCGGAACTTCCGGGCCTTTTAGCAGCCAGGAAAGCATCAAGAGCGCTGATAGAAAAGATCGCAAAATCTCTTGGCGAGAGCGTTTGCACAGGCGGAAGCACAGAGCTTTCTGCTCTTGAAAAAGGAATATCGGTTAAAGATGTATCTTTCTCATATGAAGAAGGAAAAGAAGTCCTTCACGATGTGTCATTCGATTTTGAAGCAGGCAAATCTTATGCGATCGTAGGCGCTTCAGGAAGCGGTAAATCGACTCTTTTAAATCTCATTATGTCCGGTGCTTGCGGCGCCGGATATAGCGGCAAGATCAGATGGGATGACACGGATCTTAAGGACTCGTCTTCGGATTCATTTTTCGATCAGGTGTCGTCGATCGATCAGAATGTGTTTGTATTTAATTCTTCGATCAGGGACAACATCACGATGTTCCGTGATTTCCCTGAGGATGAGATAAAAGATGCCATCAGGAGATCCAATCTTAACGAACTGATAGAAGAACGCGGAAGTAATTATCTTTGCGGTGAAAGCGGAAATGCATTATCAGGAGGAGAGAAGCAGAGAATATCCATTGCAAGAAGTCTTCTTAAAAAATCTTCTGTCCTTGTTGCCGATGAGATCACGGCCGCGCTTGATTCACAGACTGCATATAAAGTTTCATCGGATATTCTGGGTCTTACAGGCATAACGAGGATCGTTGTCACTCATTCGCTTGACGAGAGGTTAATGCGCAGATACGATAAGATCCTCGTCATGAGGGACGGAAGGATAGAAGAGCAGGGAACTTTCGATGAGCTGATGGCAATGAAGAAATATTTCCACGCGCTTTATATGGTTAAGGTATAAGCCTTGATGAGATGGTAAAATACATCTGTCGGAGAAATCTTATCAGGAGCCTGAACAGAACATGAAATACGGCGAATCAACATTTGATATCTTGTATCTTGTCTTCGCGATACTTACAGGCATCGTGATACTGATAAAGCATCGCAATAAAAACGATGTTCTCATGGGAACGGCGGCATTGGTATTAGGACTCGGTGATTCGTTCCATCTTGTTCCGAGAGTATTGAATTATTTCATTGATAAAGATTTCACGTGGTATCTGGGATTTGGTAAGCTTGTAACTTCCATTACCATGACCATCTTTTACATCCTTGTTTTCCTGCTCTATAAAAGCGTATACAACAAGGATGACAAGAGTACGAAAACAGTTGGCATCACTATCTATATTCTTGCTGCGTTGAGAATTGCTCTTTGTCTTGCGCCGGGAAATAACTGGTTTACGGGTGAAGGATCACTATTGTGGGGAGTGCTACGTAATCTGCCATTCATCGTTATCGGCGGCATAGTTGTTTATCTCTATTTCAAAGTGCGGAAAGAAGACAAGTATCTCGGCAGATTATGGCTCTATACGACATTGTCTTTCCTGTTTTATATTCCGGTTGCGATATTTGCACCGTTGCTTCCTATGCTTGGAATGCTGATGCTTCCAAAGACGGTATGCTATATACTTATGCTGATTTCTTTTATCAGGAAGGAGCAAAAAGATGGCTGATTTTGAAGTGAAGGTAGGTCCCGTTGAGGCTTGTAAGATCGATTACAGCAAGTCCGTAGAAGAGCTTACCGCTTATTACGATGACCTTGCGAAGAAGATTGCAGGAGGACAGCCGGAACTTGCTAACGGAGAGTTCATGCAGCTCGGATATGCACTCGATTTTCTCGATCTGGTAAAGAGAGTATTCAACATGGATCTCGATTTTGAAGAGACATCGATCCCTAAGCTGGATCAGATAATCGCAGCTCTCAGCCAGGCTATCCTTACAAAGAAGATCCCCCCTGAAGCAGGCGGCGACATCATGAAAAAGGCGTCCGGATTTTTGAGCGTTGTCATATGGAGAAATATCGGCGGCGGATTCATCAGTTCCAATATCGGTTATGGTGTAAATATCAACGGAACTAATGCGTTCGTTTACAACAGGATCGGAAGAAGACTTCAGGGTGACGCATCATGTGATGTCACAAGTTTTTACGAAGAACTTAAGAAGTTGTAAGCGGAAAATAAAAAAATTTTCGAGCAGTTTCCGACGCTAAAAAACATCTTAAAAGTATTATTAATATGGAGCCCGAAAACCGTACGGTTATTGGGCTCTTTTGATTTCAGGAAATTCGAAAATAGGGGTTGCACATCAGTTTTTGTTGTGTTATCTTATCGGCGATGAAGGAAGTGCCTGTCCGACATCCGACCTGATAATTGCAGGTCCGGATCGTTCAGCACTTCTTTTTTTATTATCA
>JAEEGK010002115.1_pt1 | contig 49577 bp, 38 predicted proteins | sample 8958771 | NCBI WGS metagenome assembly JAEEGK01 (sample SAMN16246547, study PRJNA631951) | gut metagenome | biome: gut microbiome; feature: rumen; material: SC-attached | host: Bos | place: Iran: Karaj | collected 2018-10 | reverse complement strand
TTTTTTTCTAATATTAACACTTTTATTATTATTATCAATAGAATCAATAACAATTTTATTTTTTCTGGAATTTGTACTATTAGAAAATATAACACTTTTATTATCAGAAAAAGAAAAAGTATTTAAATTATCTTGTATTAATCTAATAGGAGCAAAATTTTTATTATTATTTCTACTTGGATTTTTTTTTTGATAATAAGTTTTTATATATGAAAGAGTTGTATTTTGTGCTGAAGTTGAAGAATTAACATTTGAAGACAATAAATTTAAAGAAGGAGAATTTTTTATTGAATTATTTATATAATAATTTAATACTGTTTTATTATTATTCTTTTTATCTATTTCATTATTTATTATACTGTTATCTATTGAATTATATATGTTATTATATGAAAAATATAAATTTTCATTATTGGTATTATTTATCTTTTTACTTGGTTTATTTATTAAAGATGATTTATATGTTTTTTCATATTTGTTATTATTATTATTAGGTTTTTTTAATAATTCAAAATCATTTAATTCTTGTTTTTGTTTCTTATTTTTGATTTCTTTTTCTTGATTTAATAAATTTTTATTTGGAGATATTATTATTTTTATTTTTTTTTCTTTCTTTTTAATAATTTCACTATTTAAATTTTGTAAATTTGGTAATTTCAAATTTATATTATCTTGAGTAATTGATAATCTTTGATTTTTTTTATTTTTTTTATTTGAATTTATTATTTGTAAATTCTTTATTTGAAAGCTGTTCATTTTTTTCATTTTTTTCATTTTTTTATTCTTTTTTTTGTTTATAAAATAAAGAAATTTTCTTATAAAATATATAGATTATTTTTCAATATAAAAAAATTTAAAAAATATCAGATGAAATATCATATTATTAATTATAAGAAATAATTTATTTATAATGTATAAATATAAAAACATAATAAAGAAAATAAGATAAAAAATGAAAAAAGAATAAAATAAAGTTATTTTGATTAAATTATTTCTTTTTTATTTGATAATAATGATTATAATTAATTTAATAAGAATTCTATTTGTAATTCCTTTGTTAAAAGTAATATAAGAATATATGAAAATATAAAAGAAAATTTAATAAAAGGATAATATTAATAAAAGTAAAAAAAATAAAACAAAAAAACCCAAAAAAAAATATAATGAAAATTAAATAAAAAACCTCTTTAAAACTTTAAGAAAAAAAATAAAAAATAAAAATAAATAAATAATTATCCTTATTAGATATTAATATATAAAATGTTAATTCATAAATTTCTTTTAATAATTCTTTTTTTTGGAATATCAAAAAGTCAATCCAGCACATATCAAGATTGTATGAATAAAAACGAATGTTTTATAAATGGTCCAGTACCACAATGTAGTGGAACATCAATTCCATCATCATATGAGGATATAGAAAATTTATTTAAAGAAAATTTTATTAAATGGGGAATTTTAAATACTGAACAAATTCAATGTGGAACTAATTATGAACAATGTACTTCTATTAATCCTGAAGATATTAAAAAAAAATGCTATGATGTCTCTCTTAATAATGGACAATGTTGTTATATGAAACTTAAATTCAAATATAATAGTAAATTTTCTTGCTATCCTATTGAAAAAAATAAAAAAGTTATTAAAAATAAAATTAAAGAATTAAAGGAAATGTACGTCGGAGTTAAAAAAATTTCTATTAAGTGTGATAATGCATATTTTGATAAAGTTAATTTTTATTTTTTGGCTTTTTTTATTTTTATTTTGATTTAAGTTTTTATGAAAAAATAATCAATTTTTTATAAAATTAAAATTTTTATATATTTTATATTTTTTTTTATTCATATATTTGTTTTATTTAATTGTTATTAATGAAAAAAAAAGAAAAGATTGAAAAGATTTAAATAAGTTAAAAAGAAATTTATTTTTATTTTCTTATAATAATGAATAATTATTTATTTCCTTCTTCAATAATAAATTCAATTTTTAAATTAATAAAAAAAGGCTTTTGCTTTAAATGAAGAAAAGAATTTAGAATTTTGAAAATGAAGAAAATTTAATTTCAAAAGATTATTTTTTATATATTAAAGGGATATATTTAAATTAGTTAAATGTAAAAATTTAATAATTTATAAGGTCATCATATTATTTTAACATATAGAGAATTAACTTTTTTATATTATAAAATATTAATTTATAATTTTTAAGTTAAAAATTTTATTATTACTCAAGAAAGAATTAATAAATATAGTTTTAATATAAATTATATAATAAAAATGTAAAAGATAATAATTAAAATGAAAATAATAAATTGTTATGTAAATTAATGTCAAGGAAGAGAAAATATTTTAATGAATAAAAAGTTAATTGAAAATATAATATTATTAAAAAAATATTTGATTAACTTTCTTAATAAGTCAAAAAATAAATAAGGAAGTAAATAAATTTTATTAAATAATTAACAAACAAAAATAAATAAAGAAAAATTAAAATATCATTAAATTTAATTATCTTTATTATTATCTTTATCATTATCTTTATCTTTATCTTTATTACCTTTATTATCTTTATTATCTTTATTTTCTTTTTCTTCTTTTTTAATTCCAGTTAATTCTTTAAATTTATTAATTCTTTCATTTAACATTTTTCTTAATTTTAATTCTCTTTTTGAAGGCATAACACTAAAATCTAAATCACTACAATAAAATAAATTCTTATAAAAATTATCATTTAATAAAATATCTTCAGTTTGTTTATCCACAGTATTATCAATTTCATAAATTAATTTTCCATCTTTAAACTTAAATTTAATTTTATCATTTACTAAACCCATTTGAATATATTTTCCATATTTTAATCTTTGTCTATTAAAATATTGTTTATAATTCATTTTTTTTTTTGGTATTTTTGTTAAATCATATGTTGTTATATATTTCATTATATCATCATCATTATTTTCCATTTAATTTTTTTATTTATATATTTTATTAAAATAAATAAAGTAATTTTTACTTATTTAAAGTGAAAAATTTAAATTTAATTAACTTATAAAAATTCAAATGTTTAATTATATTTATGAAGAAGAAGAATCTTTTTATTTAAAAGAAATTAAAGAAGAATATTCAATATATTCAAATGATAATAAAAATAAATATGATGAATCAGAAAATTATTTTAAAATAAGTTCTTTTTCTCCTTTTTTTCCTTTAAATGTTCTTAATATTTCAAGTGAAAATTTGAGAAGAGAAAATAAAATTTTTAATAAAAAAGAAAGAAATTCTATTTTTTATTTTGAAACTTTAGAAAATTCTTATAAAAATATATTTTCAACAGAAAAAAATATTAATTTCCAAATTTCAAGTAAAAAAAATTTTATTGGATTAAATAAAGAAAATGAAGAATTAGCTTTTCTTTTTAAATTAAAAAGAATAAAAAATAAAGAAAAATCAATATCTCAAATAAAACATTCTTCAATATCAGATTCTACTGAGATTTCTTTGAATAAAAGAAAAAAGAAAAAAATATTTAAAATAAAAAAAGAAAAAATAAAATATAATATATTATCAAAAGAAGAAAAGAAGAAAATATTAAAAGATTTAAAAAAAAATAATTCAATAAGAAATATATCATTAAAGTATAATGTTTCAATAAGAAATTTAACAAGATGGAAAAAAAAAGGAATTGAAAGAAAAAAAGGAAGTGGAAGAAAGTTTAAAGATCCTAAATTAGAAGAAAAAATGTTAAAATATTATTTAGAAAATAAACATATTACTACTAAGGAATTTAGAGAAAAAGCAAAATTTTTTTCTTCTGATTCTTCTTTTAAAGCTTCAATAGGATGGTTAATGAGAATTAAAAAAAAGTATAATTTAGTTTTTGAGAAATATTAACTTCTTTTATAAATTATTTTTTATGAATATTACTATTTTTAATAAATATATATTATTTTTTTATTGTTATTTAAAGAATTATATTAAATCTAATTGTAAAAGATTATAATAAAAATTTGTTATTATTATTTAACCATGAAATAATATTATTTAAATAATTACCTTCTAATACTTTTTCTACTTGATTTATATTATTATTATCATCTATATAATTCATAATTACCTTATTTTTACTTTTTGATTTTTCAAAAACTTCTTTTAATACTTTTTCATTATCTTTATTAAAATTAATAATATACCAAGGTTTAACTAATAAACTTAAATTTAATATTTGTTGCTTTGATAAATTTTCTTTTTCTTTTGAAATAGTTACAAGAGCTTTAGAAAAATTAGTTAAATCTTTATTATGTAATAATAATTTTGGAGAAGTTGTTATTAAAGAATAATTTTTATCTTGAATTATTTTATTTAAATATAAAGGAAAAATTTTATTTGTACCATATATATTAAAATATAATGAAAAGTGATTAACTATTTGATAAAAATTTTTTAATGGATGATTTGATAAAAATATTATATTATTATTTAAATTTTTTATATTTTTTATAATATATTCTCCATCTTTATTTTTCCAATCTTTTTGAATATTTTTTATATTTTCATTATTTGTTTTTTTATTTGAGTTTTCTTCTAAATTATTTTCTTCTTTATTTATAATATTTGGATGAAATATTTCCTCAAAGTTTTCTATTTGTGACAAATCACCTGAAAAAATAACATTACGTAATAATTCATCTGTTATTGATGGAATAAAATCATCTAATAAATTGTGAAATGGATTTCCTAAAGACATTTTTCAATTCACTTATATTTTTATTTAATAATATATTTTTTTTACAGATAGAATCATTGAAAATATAATAAGAAATTTATTTAATTTAATTTTTCTTTTATAATTTCTTAATTAACTAAAACAAAATTTAGAAAAAATAATGTTAATTATTTTTACCAATAGATTCCCTATATTTTTCAATAATAATTTTTAATTGATAATTTGGGAATATATCATTTTTAGTTAAATGCTTTTTTGTCATAGGATCATTTTGATGTGTTTCAATCCAATTTTCAATAGCACTTTTTTCATAAGAATGACCATATTTAGTTACAACAGGATTTTTCATTACATCTTGAGTTATTGGACATATAAAACAATCTAATATATTATTGAAATTAAGTTTTTCTTGTTTTTTATTCAAATGAATTATATATCTTGTTTCATTTTTTATTATTATATTTAACATATATTTTATTTCAAATGATGTAAAAGGGAATAAAATAAAATTATATTCATTATAATTGTTTTTTTTATATGAAATAAAATTATTATTTAATCCTTTTTTTTCTAATATTAATAATATTGAATTATTATTCATTGGAACTGCATAATTATTTATAATATTCTTTGCGTAGTTTTCATTTGTTGTGAAATATAATATTTTATTTAAGTAAATTATTTTGTTATTATTATTATAATTTTCTAAAAGGACATTTAATTCATTATTTGAAAATAAACAAGGACAAAAAACACAATCTTGATTAATATTTGAAATATCATTTATTATATATTGATTTGAAAAAGCTGTTTGAATGATTGCAATAAAAGTTTTATAAAGTTTTTCATTGGTTATTTCTTTAATAAAATTATTTTCTAATCTAATCGCTTCAACATAAAATTTAATTAAAACATTAATAGGAATTTGAGTAATTCCAAGAGTTTGAAAAAATAATGGTTCTATATTTTTATAAGAATAAGATTTCAAAAATAAATATTCATTTAATTGCTTAATATCAGAATCATGTAAATTATTTACATTAATTTCCTTAAATTCAAAACAATTATTTATTTGAAAAATAAATTCATCTTGATCAGAAATAGTTTTATAAATATTAACTTCTTTATTATAAAAATCTAAAATTGAAACAATTGAAGTATGAACTTTACCATAATTATAAAATTCATTATCTAAATAATTTTTTCCATTATTTTTATTACGTTCATACATTAACTTTTTATCACTTGTAAAAATTATAATTTTAGGAATAATAAAAATATCATTTAAATTATTTTTTAATTTATCAATAAAATCAAAATAATACTTTCCTGATATTATTATATATGTAGATATAAATTTTAATTGTTTAATATAATTAAATGCTTCATTTATTTCAATAAAAAAGGCAAAATCATGATTATCAAAATCCATCATTTCTCTATACATTATATTTTCTTGACTATTTACATTTTTATCTATCCAAATTGTAATTGCTTTATATAAAAATCCTTTTTTTTTTTTGAAGGCTCCATTTTAACTATTATTTTTATTTATAAAAAAATTTTAAAATATTGAATTTCTACATTTATTATTCAACATAAAATTTTGAAATAATATTTTGTTATATATCAATTTTATTTTTAGAATATTTTATTATAATGAATTTTTAGTTAAATTTATAATGAATAATTTACTATAAATATAATTTATGTAAAATATATAATTCAAACAAAATAAGATTTTTTGAAAATTAAAACAATAAAAAAATAAAAATTCAATTAAATCGAACCGAAAAAATGAAAAAAAATTTATTTCATAAATATGAATATGGAGCACATTTTCAATATAGAGATTTATATAAAGAACTATTGAATTTAATAACAAAATTTCCTTTAGAAAGAATAGGTTTAAATGGAATATTTTTTCAAAGAAATATAAATGAAAAACCAATTAATCTTCCTAAATTCAAAGAAATAAAGAAAAAAAATAAAAATAATGAAATAAATAATTCTTCAAAATTATTAAATATCACTTTCCTTCAAAAAAATAATTTTAAGTTTTTTTCTGATTTTTTTCAAAAAAATAATTCTGAATTAAAAATATCTTTTCCATCATTACATTCTTATAATAATAATAAAAATGAAAATATAAGTTTTGAAAATTTATCAATTTCTTTAAAAAAAAAAGTAAATAATAAATTATTAAATAAAAGTAAATCAACAGATTTAATTTTTAATAAAAATGAAAAAATAAAAATAAAAAATATGACAAATAAAAATTTCAATTTTTTAAAGAATAAATCAAAATATTATCAAAAATTTTTTTACAATGAAAAAGATTATTTAAAAAGATTAGAAAGAGCAAAAAAGAAAAAAAAAGAAAAAAAACAATCTTTATCAATTTCTAATATAAAAGAAAATGATTTTAAAAAATCAGTTTTGGAAAATTTTTTTCATAAATTGTTGTCGAAAAAAAAGGAAAAATTATATTAAGGAAAAAATTTGTAAAAATGTTATTATTATGTGTTTTGTAAATTTATTTAAATTTATTATTTTAATAATAAAGTTTTATTATCATTAGGAGGTTTTTTGATATTGTTTTTTAGTTTATTTGTTTTTATTAGTATAATATATTTAAAAAGAGATTTTTAAAAAGGAAATTTACCTTAAGTATTTTTATTTAATTTTTATTATATTTTTTTAAGTAAAAGTTATGAATTTGAATAAGAAAAATTCAAATAAAACAAATTATTACATAATTTGATTTAAAAATATTATTTGAAAATAAAAAAAATTTAAAACCAAAATAAATAATTAAAAATAATTTATTTAACAAAAAAAAATAATTAAAAAAAATAAGAAATAAATTGAAAAAAAATTATTAATTTCATTTAGATACAAAAAATGTCAAGTTCAAATGTATCCTTTACATACGTGGGATTACTGGAAGGTCATAATGGATGGGTAACTTCTATAGTTGTAGGTGAAAAACCAGATGGTTCCCCTCTCTTAATATCAGGATCACGTGACAAGAATATAATAATATGGGATTTACATTTAAACGATCCTCAAAAAGTGGTAATAAAAGAAGCAGATGATGAAGAACCAGAAGTATCTGATATGAAAGTAGGAAAACCTTTAAAATCTCTTCATGGTCATAATCACTTCATATCTTCATTAGTATTATCCTCAGATTCTAAAAAATTAGTTTCTGCTTCATGGGATAAAACTGCTCGTTTATGGGATCTTCCTACTTATTCAACACAAAGAATTTTCAAAGGACATAATAAGGATCTTTTAGCTGTTACTTTTTCACATGATGAAAGATTAATTTTCACTGGTTCAATGGATAATACACTTAAATATTGGAATAATCAAGGAGAAGAAAAATGGAGTACTAATTTCAAAGGATGGATTTCTTGTATTCTTAATATTAAAAAAGGAAAAGAACATTATATGGCTGTTGGTTCATGGGATTCTTCAGTTACTATTTTTGGTTCTGAATATAATTCTCTTAGAAAAATTGAAGGAAATGATTATGCTGTTACTTCCATTTCTTGTGATGATGAAGGAGAATTTCTCTTTATTGCTTATAAAGATGGAACTGTTAAAGTTTGGAGCTTTGCCGGAGAAGACAATAATGATATTTGCAAACAAACTTTTGAAACTAATACTGATATTAATGTTGTTAATTTCCAAAGTGAATATTTTCAAGTATATGCTATTGGAACTTCTAGAGGTATTCAAGTCAGAAAAATTAAAAGAGAAGATAAAGGAAAAGAAGTCATTTATGAAAAAGACTTTAATGGAAGCCCTTGCTTAAGTATTGCCTATGATAAAACTAAGAAATATATGTTTGCTGGATTTGGAGATGGAACAATTAGAGTTTTTGAAGTAGGAAAAGGTGGTGAATAAAAATATTTTTTTTGCATTAAAACATTAATAAATAAGATAAAAAGGAAAATTTGAATAGATATATTTAATAAGATTTTTTTATTTATTTGTTTTTTTGCTTTTTTCTTTTTTTATTTTTATTATTTTAAAAGAGAAAAAGTAATTTATTTTAATTTAAATATTTTGGGGATTTTTAAAATGTATTATTATTATATATATTTTACCATCCAAATAAAATAACTGATTTAAATATCTTTCTCATCTTCATATCCAGGAATTATACATGATAAAACTAGACTAAAAAGTACTTGAAGTAAACAAAATACAGTTCCTATAATACATAAAACAAAATCAAAAATCATAGGGTAAACTTGGAAAAAAAAATAAAATAAATAAATTCCTAAAACTGGAATAGCAAATAAACAAGAATAAACTAAATAAGCTTTAATTTCTGTTTTATTCCCCATTGATTCAATTCTTAATCTTATAATTTGAAGAATGGTATAAAAAAACAATCCTATCATTTCTGAAGCAAAACATTTTGGAGGATAAGGTAATAGAGTCACTTTTATAACATATAAAAGAATTTCTATAAGAAAAAATAAAACTGAATAAATTCGGTCAAAAAAAAATAATTTTTGAAGCCAAATTGAAGAATGAGAAACAGTAAAATCTAAATAAATGAATGAATTAAAAATTTACTTTTTCTTTCTAAATTAAAAGGATCATTCATTTTTTAAATTTTATTAAATTCCTAAATAAAAAATAAAATTAATTATAATAAATAAGAAAAAAAATAAAAAAAATCCTTATAAAAATGGAAGGAAAAGTGATTAAAATGACTGTTCCGAATGTTCCTTTAGTTCGTGAGAAACCAGATGAGGAAATAGTAACAGGAGAGATTGGAGGAGGGGACGAAGAGATAAAAGAAGAGGAACCAGCAAAATTAAGAGGAGGAAATTTTAGAAGTAGAATAAAAAGAAATCAACCTTTTTCAATGAATACTTCAAGTGGAACTCAAAAGAGTGAAACAACAACAACAAAACCTGATGGTTCAATCGTTAGAACTATAGTTGAGATAACTGGTAATCAAAAGAAAACCACTACAATAACTACTAAAGGAAATTCTACAAGTACTAATACTAAAATAGAAACTGTTGGAAGTAGTGGAAACAAAGGAAGTAGTAATAATGCTTATTCTAATTTCGGTTTTGGAGGAAATGATGATTTTAATAAAATGTGGAATGATCAAATTAATCAAATGAATAAAAATTTTTCTAATTATGGTGGAAATGGTCAATGGTCATATGAATGGAGTTCAAATGATAATAATAATGGAGGTAAAAGAAATGTAAATCAATGGGGATATGAATGGGGTGATAACACCAATAATAATAATAATAATAAGAAAAATGATGATTGGGGCTATGATTGGGGTGATAATACTAATAATAATAATAAGAAGAATGATAATTGGGGTTATGATTGGGGAGATGATAATCAAGCAAGTAATAAAAAAATAGACACTATTTCAGGAAATGATTTCCAACAAAGTGCATTAGATACCCATAATAAATATCGTCAAAAACATCATGTAAGTAATTTAGTATTAAGTAAAGATTTATGTAACATTGCTCAAAAATATGCAGAAACTTTAGCAAGAACTGGTAATTTTGCACATTCAGGTGATTCTTACAATGGAAATCCAATGGGAGAAAATTTATTTGCTTGTTATGGTATGAAGATTACTGGAAAAATGATGACTGATGATTGGTATAATGAAATTCAACAATATAATTTTAGTAGACCTGGATTCACCAGTGGAACTGGACACTTCACTCAAGTTGTTTGGAAAGGAAGTAAACAAGTTGGTTTTGGATATGCTCAAGCTAGAGATGGATATTATTATGGAGTTGCTAATTATTATCCTGCAGGAAATTATATGAATGAATTCCAAACTAACGTTTTAAAACCTTAAAATTTTTTATTAGTTTAATTTTTTTTTGATTAAACATGTTTTTTTGGGTTTCTTTTAAATAATTGTATTTAAAATGTTTTTTCTCTTTTTTTGTATTTATAATAATATATCAATAAAGATTTCAGATTTGAATATCTTATAATTTCTCAACATTAGAAAGAGATTCATAATTTGGAAATTAATTTTATTTAAATAAAAAATGAATCATCAAGTCCTTCTTTTATTTTGTATAAATTTATTTAGTGCAATGGGATATTCTTTAATAGCACCATTATTTCCATCATTAGGAAATGAAAGAAATATAAGTGAAAGTTTAATTGGTTGGATAATAAGTACATTTGCTTTATTTAATTTTATGACTACTCCATTAACACCATATCTCTCATTAAAATATGGTAGAAAAAATATATTTGTTTTTTCAACAATATTAGAAGCATCATGTACATTTTTTTATGGATTATTATATTTAATTCCTTCACATTTTCTTTTAATTTTATTAGTTTTCCTATCAAGAATTTTACATGGAATTGGAAGTGGAATTACTGGAACTTTAGTTTATTCTTTGACTTCTTCTTTATGTCAACCAAAGGAAATTAAAGTTTCTTTAGGATATTTAGAAGTTGCTTGGTCTTTAGGTGTTGCTATTGGTCCTTTATTAGGTAGTTTCTTCTATTATTTAGGTGGATATTCTCTTCCTTTTTATGTACTTGGTCTTTCTTTATTTATTAGTGTTTATCTTATTCATTATTTACAATTACCTATAGATGATAATCAACATGATAATAATAATTTTTCTTTTATTAACTTATTGTTCAATAAAGATATTATCTTAAATTCTTTAACTATTGTTATTTATATTATTTCTAATACTTATTATTTTCCTTCTTTATCTAATCATTTAAATAGAAAATATGGTTTAAGTATTAGTATTTCTTCTTTATTTTTTGTAATAAATATGGTATCTTATTTTATATCTTTACAATTTTTAGATTATATGACGGTAAAATTAGGAATGAATGCAACTGTATCACTTGGTTTAATTTTCATTATAATTGGAGCTTTATTGGTTTTTCCTATAAGTATTTTTCCTCAAAATATTATATTTGTAATTATAGGATTAATACTAATAGGAGCATCAGGAGCCCCAATTAATGTTCCTGCTTTAATTCTTTTAGGAAAAATAATAAAAGATACTGACTCAAGTTTAGATGAATATACTTGTAATGATATTTCTTCTGCCATATATAATTTTGGAACAAACATTGGAGATTTTAGTGGACCTATTTTTGGAGGATATATTAGTGATAAATATGGATTTGAATATAGCTGTGGTTATACTAGTTTATTATGTTTAGGAATTTTTATTTTATATTGTTGCAATTATTTAACAATTATTATTGAAGAAATTAAAAAAGAAAATAATAATATTAAAGATTCATTTAATCGATCTTTACTTGATGCAGAAGATTTTGGAAAAAAAAGTAGTAATCATTCTTCATTCATTAGTATTAGATTCGATATTATTGGACATAGAAGACATATTTCTTATTATTCAATTCATAGAATTGAATCTCAAACTAATACACCCAAAATTTCTTTAATTCAAGAATTATAATATTAATATATATTTATTTGAATTGATAATTTTAATAATTTAGAAGTCTATAATAGATGAAAATATAATATTTTATTATTATTGAAAAAGAATTATTTAACTTTACAATAATTTGTGGTTATAAAATAAATTATATTTTCAGAAAATAAAAAATAAATAATTTTATAAATGAATGAGGAAAAAAAATCTGGAAAATTCATCTATACAAATGAAGAATCTTTTATAAAAACAAATTCTCAATATGCATTAAAAGAAAATAATTTACATAATGTTTTTGATTCTAATGTTCAATCATCAAATAAATCTCTAAGAAAGAGTACTTTTGAAGATATATGTTTTAATGATGAATTGACTAAAAAATCATATAATATTTTTTTATTATCAAATTCTTTTAGAAAATTATGTATAAAAATAATGATGAATAAGATTTTCAATATATTTATATATATTATAATTATAATAAATTCAATTACAATTTATTTTGAGTTCAACAAAAATTTTCAATTATTTAATTTTATCACGAACATCTTTTTTTTAATAATATTTATATTAGAATTTTTCATTAAATCAGTATCACTTGGTTTTATAATTGGAGAAAATACTTATTTAACAGACCCTTGGAATTGGTTAGATTTTATAATTTTAGTTTCAGGTTTTATTGATATTATTACAGGATTTAAATTAAAGGCATTAAAAATTTTTAGATTATTTAGAATTTTTAAAGTTATAAAAATATTTCCTAATATTAGAAGATTTTTACTAACATTTATAGAAAGTTTAATTCATTTAACTTCAGTTTATTTCCTATTTTTTATCTCTATTATTATATTTTCTATTATAGGATTAACTTTATTTAAAGGAAGATTTCACTATTTATGTAGATTAGAAGAAGAACCAATTAATGGAAAATTAGAAATTAATGATTTATTTGCTGATACTTTATGTGGAGGATATAATTCTTGTAATAATCATAAAAATTTATGTTTGTCAATGAAATCTTTTCAAGATAAAAAAACATATTTTATTTTAAAGAATTTCAAAAATGAAATCTCAAATGAATTTTTTAATTATGGAATTACTACTTTTGATAATATTTTTAAAAGTTTTTTAATTGTATTTATAACTTCTACTGGAACTGGTTGGTCTCAATTTATGAAATTAATAATGGATGGTTATAATTATTATACTTCTTTTATATATTTTAGTATGTGTATTATTGTTAATAATTTTTTTATGTTAAAATTAATTATTGCTGTTTTATTATATAATTTTCAACAAAATCAAGAAAGAGAAAAAACAATTAATCGTAAAGAAATTGGATATCTCATTAATAAAAAATCCAATATTTCATTAAAAAAACATTTGGTTAAAGTTAATAAAAAGAAAAAATATTATAAAAAATACAATTTAATTAAATTTAGAAATATTTCTAATTCAAAACATTTTCAAAAATTTATATCTTTCATATCTAAAAATAATTTTTGTAATTGTTTTTTAAAAATAGAAAAAAACACCCAATATCATAAAAAATATAAATTTGCATATTATTGTTATTTTATTATGAATCAACCTTTTTTACAATTTATTTTCAGTCTATTAATAATATTCAATTCAATTATATTGGCTAATCAAATTGAGAATTTATCCAATAATACTCAAAAAATATTTAGTATAATAAATATAATTGTTATATATATTTTTTGTTTAGAAAAATTACTTTTTTTAATAGGAGAAGGGTTATTATTTTTTAAGAGTAAATTAAATATTTTTGATTTAGTAATTGTAATTACTTCATTTATTGAGATAAATATAAAAATAAAAAATAAGAATAATTATATTTATTCTTTAATAAGTTCAATAAGAATTTTTCAACTCTTAAAATATCTCAATGTTTTTCCAATGTGGAAAAAAGTTAATATTATAGCATCATCAATGATATTTACAGCTTGGGGAATTTTAGATTTTGTTTTTTTCTTTATAATAATTATTTATATTTTTAGTTTAATGGGACATCTTCTTTTTCAAGATTCAATGAAAATTGATTCAAAAGGAAATTATAGAGGAGAAAATGAATCTTATGCATTTAACTTTGATGATATATTAAATTCATTATTATCAACTTTTATGATAATTATAGGTGAACATTGGGAAAATTTATTTTATCAATGTTATAAAAGTCCTTTAAATTCTAAAACTGTCACTTCAATTTATTTTTTCACTTTAATTTTATTTGGAAGATTTGCTATTATGAATACATTTACTGCTTATTTAATAGATTCTTTTGAATATTCTTATAATATATCAAAAAAAAATAATATTGTTAAAAATAATTTATTGTTTCTAAATCTTGGAATAACTAGAGAATATCAAAGAGAACTAATGCAAAAAAAAAATATTGAAAATATAAATCAATTATTTAGAAATTATATTTGGACATATAAAAAAAGAAGAATAGCAAGTAAAGGACATTTAATTTTAGTAGGAAAATCAATTGTGAATATGAAAATAAATAATGCAAGAATATATGATGATTATTTATATTTTCATTTAAAAAAAAAATATACAAATAAAAAGGAAATTAATTTGAATCAAATTAAAAAAGATAAATACTATAATAAATTATTAGATAATGTAAAATTTTATAAATTTAATATCGACTATAATAAAATATATATTCCTGAAAGAAGAAGAAGGTATTTATTAAATAAAGAAGAAGAAATAATTGAAAGTAGAATTGATAATGTATTTAGACAACCTTTAATGTATATTGAACCAAAAAATCAAAAGAAAAAAGAAAATAAAAAACAAAAAAAAGAAAAAATAAATGAAACAATTGAAGAATCTTCTCTTAATAAAATAATAGATTATTGTAAAAATAGTTCTTTATTTATTTTTCATAAAGATAGTGCTTTCAGAAAAAATATAAAATTAATGGTAAATTCAAATGAATTTAATAAAATAATATATATATTAATATTAATAAATACAGTTATAATATGTATTGATAATGAATGGATAATTCCTAATTCTTCACAAGAATATTTAGTGAAAGGAGGAACAATATTTTTAAATGTACTTTTTTTCATTGAAGGAATATTTAGGATTATAAGCGATGGATTTATAATAAATCCAAAACCTGATATTAATTTAAATTTAAAAGGAAATAGTACTTTTGAAGAAACAATGTATCAATTAGAAAAAAATAACACTAAAAATATTAACTATGGTCAAATGAATGATGTTGACAAAAAAGAAATAATTAAAAAAGCTGTGATTCAAATTAATAATCAAAAAGCATATTTAAGAAATATTAAAAATTTAATTGATTTTATATGCATTTTAATAGGAATTATAGATTTATCTGGTAAAATAAAGAGCAATAAATTTTTAAGAATTTTAAGGTCTATAAGAACTTTTAAAATAATAAGATTAATCACAAACAGTAGAAAAATGTCATTAATGATTAGAACTGTGATTGAATGTTTCCCTGCCTTAGGACTTTTGGTAATAATCATTATAATTGATTTATATATCTATTCTATTTTTTCTATGAACTTATTTAAAAATCAATTAACTTATTATTGTGATGATTTGATATCAAAAGATAAAGAAACATGTATTAATAATGAGGGAAAATGGATTTATAATCATGAAAATTATCAAAATTTTCTTTTTTCATTTAAAACTAATTTTGAGATTTTATCAGGAATTAATTGGGCAAAAATGATGGATTTTGCTTGGAATATCACTCGAAATAAATTTACTTTTTTATATTTTATTTCTTCAGTAATTCTGAGCCATATTTATATTTTAAATATTGTCATTTCTTTTTTATCACAAAAATTCAGGGAATTAAAAAACAATGAAGATGATTATATTGATTTATCAAATGAAGAAATTGAATGGATAAAACTTCAAAAATTTATTATGAAATATAAACCATATAAAGACACTATTGAAGAAACAAAATGCAAAAAGAAAGTACAAGAATTATTAAAACTTAAAAAATTTAAATTTTTTATTACTTTATGTATTATTATAGCAATAATAATTTTAATGTGTCAATATGATTCTCAATCTTTAACATTTTATATTATATTTGAAATAATTAATATATTACTTACAATTATATTTAACATAGAAATTATTTTAAAACTAATTGTGGATAAATATCATTTTTTTCAAAATTCTTGGAATGTTTATGATTTTGTTATAGTAATTATATGTGATATTATTGTGATTGTGAATATTTTTAGCTATTTTGGAGTTTTTAATTATAATTCAGTAAGTACTCTTCCTATTATTTTTAGAATATTTGAAACTTTAAAATCATTAAGAATATTATCTTCTTTAGATATAATAAGAAATTTAATAAATTCTTTTGTTATTATTCTTCCAAATATTGCAAATGTTACATTAATAATAGTATTTGTTATGATTATTTATGCAAATATAGGGATGAATTGTTTTGGAACTGTTCCGTTTAGGTATAGAATATCGAGAACGAGTAATTTTAGAGGATTCATTCCAAGTATTATAATGTTATTTAAAGTAACAACAGGTGAATATTGGAATGAAATAATGAATGAATTAGCTTATCATGATTGCAGAGATTCAAGTAGTGATAATTATAAACAAGATTATTATTGTATAAATTATAATATAATATGCTATGATAATTTTTATGCAGATCATGACAAAATATATGATATTGAGCAAAATCCTTCTAGTTTTGATGTTGATTATGATATTTATCAAAATTCTCAAATTTATCACTTTACTTGTGGAACTAATTTTAGTTATTTTTATTTTATTTCCTATATTTTGATTTGTCCAATTCTCTTAATGAATTTATGTATAATGTTAATTGTTGAAGGATTCAATGAGTCAGTGATTGAAAATAATTTAATAATTAATGAAGAATATGTTAAGCAATTTATTGATATATGGATGGAATATGATACTTTTGGAAGTTTAAAAGTATTACCTCATGAATTTGTTTTAATTTTTAAACAATTAAAACCTCCTTTTGGTCTCTTATATGATAGAGATATCTTTTTTAATCCTCTTAAATTTGAAAGAATAAGACATCAATATACTATTTTTAATAGATATTTATTTTCAGAAAATACTAAAATCAATGAAGATATTAATTTTAATGAAAAAAACTTTGGAAAAGTTAATTCTAATTTACCTTTTGGATATCAATTTTCAAATTTTTATTTAAGTAAAAATAAAAAATTCTTCACTAATGATTTAGAAGTTTCAAGAATTTTAAATTTATTAAATTTAACTGCTTTTAATTATAAATATGATTATTCAAATAAAAATTCTTTTACATTTTCAAATGAAATATTATATCAAGATGAAGAAGAACCACTTAAAAAGAATAAAAAAATTTATATACATTATGTAGATGCATGTTTAGCATTAACTAAATATGCAGTGGCAAAATCTAAAAACATAGATATAAATATTTTAAGAGATAAAAAAGTTATCCCTTATACAATGAATTATTGGATAGAAAAATTTGATTTTAAAAATATTAATACTATTTTCTATTCAAAAGATAATTATTATGGAGATGAATTAAAAATGTCAAAAGTATTTGCAGATGAATCTTTAAATAGAATTAAAAAAATAGTTAGAAAAAAAATAGAAAATAATCCAAATGTAATAAGATCTATTTGGAAAAATCAATTAATAAGAATTAAATCTATAATAGAGGAACTTCCATTTTTAAAAGATTTTCAAATTATAAATAAAAAAAATAAAAAAATTAAAAAGAAATTATATTATAGAAGTACAATAAGAGGAACATTAATATTGATACCATCAAATTGTAAATTTAAAAAAAATAAATATAAATAAAAAAATTAATAAATAAAAAATGAAAAAATAAATATTTAAAAAACATAAAAAACGGAAAAAAAAAAGGTATAAAAAAGGAAAAATAAAAAAATTTTTTTTGGGATGATTGGGAATGAGATATTTTGTGCTATTAGGAGTGGGATATTTTGGAAGAGAGAGAGTTCGATACCTCAGAAGATTGTAGGAGCAATATTGGCAGATATCATAACAATAATCCCACCAAAATATCTTACACCAAATTGAAACGAATCTACCATTTCTCATCGAATCAAGTATTGAATTCCTAATGACACCAAATTTCTCACTCTCATATCCAATCTCCTCAAATAAAGAACTTCACATCACCCCTAATATTCCGACCCTAATAATTATTTTTTTTTTTTTTATCTTTTTTTTTTATTATGTCTTCTAATATTCCTCAAATTACTTTTTATAATGGTAATTCTATTCCTCAACTTGGATATGGAGTTTATTTAATTGAAGGTGATGAAGAAACTGAAAAGTGTGTCTTAGAAGCTTTGAAAATTGGTTATCGTCATATCGACACTGCTCATGCTTACCAGAATGAAAAAGGTGTAGGATCTGCAATTAAAAAAAGTGGAATACCTAGAAATGAAATTTTTTTAACTTCTAAATTATGGCTTTCAGATTACGGAGAAGGAAAATCTTTAGAAGCAATTGATAAAATGTTAAAGAGATTAGACACAGACTATTTAGATCTTTTGTTAATACATTTTCCTTTCTGTGATTATCTTGGTGCTTATAAAGATATGGAAAAGGCACTTTCAACTGGTAAAGTCAAAAACATTGGAATTTCAAATTTTGAAGATAATAAACTTGAAGATTTATTAAGTAAAGTAACTGTTAAGCCAGTTTTAAATCAAATTGAAACTCACCCTTTTTTCATTCAAAAAGAGCTGAGAGAAAGATGTTTTAAAAATGATATTAAAATTGAAGCATGGGCTCCTATTGGACATAGTATGTTTGAATTTGGTAAAGAAAATATTTTAAATGATTTATCTAAAAAATATAATAAAAGCGTTTACCAAATAGTATTAAGATGGCATATCCAAAAAGGAGTTATTATAATTCCTAAAACTGTTAGACCTGAAAAAATGAAAGAAAACTTTGAAATATTTGATTTTAGTTTAAACGATGAAGAAATGAATGAAATAGATAAATTAGATGGTACAAAAAATCGTATACAAGATCCAGAAGATGAATTATTAAAAAATATTATAGGAGTGGTTTTCGATGATTAAAAATATTTATTTTTTTATTAACTTTAAAAGAACTTTTTATTGTTAGACTATTTTTCATCATTTAATATTTTAAATAAAATATTAATGATTATCTTCTTACCATTTTTACAATAAATTACTTATCTATATCCATTTATGTATTTTAAGCACCTATTCCTTCTATTAAATCATTTTTCCATTGACCTTCGTAAATATTACCATTATTATAAAACATTTTACCATATCCTTCTTTGTTATTATTTTTCCATTCTCCATCATATTTACTACCATTATTATAATAAAAAGTACCTTTACCTTCTTTTTTATTATTTTTCCATACTCCATCATATCTCTGTCCATTTGCATATATATAAGTACCTTTTCCTTCTCTCAAATCATTTTTCCATTCTCCATCATATTTATCACCATTATTATAATATAATATTCCTTTACCTTCTTTTTTATTATTTTTCCATTCTCCATCATATTTATCGCCATTGAAATAAGTTTTTATTCCTTTTCCTTCTTTTTTTCCATTTAAAATTTGACCTTCATATACATCACCATTTTTTGAATATTTTTTCAAATAACCAGTCATTAGACTTTTATCATTTTTCCATTCTCCATCATATTTATCACCATTTTTAAAATAAAAAATACCTTTGCCTTCTTTTTTATTATTTTTCCATTCTCCATCATATTTGTCTCCGTTACAGTAATATAATATACCTTTTCCTTCTTTTTTATTATTTTTCCATTCTCCATCATATTTATCTCTTGTTTTATAATATTGAATTCCTTTTCCTTCTCTTTTTTTATTTTTATAATCTCCGATATATTTACAAAGCCTAAATTTTTCTTCTTCATCATCAAATATTGATATTGATTTTGTTAAATTATTACTGTCACTAATGATTGAATCACAAGTTGTATTTGAATAATTTGAAATACTATTTTTCATATGATTTGAAATTATTGAATCAGAATCAAATAATAAACTTTTTTTTATTCTTTCATTAATTTGCAAATTTTCAATAATTTTTAATCTTTTATTTGGTTGATAAATTAATGATGCTTTAATTATATTAAATAAATCTTCAGAGTAATGTGAATCTCTTAACTGTAGGTTAGACAATAAATTTTGAACTTTTATAATACTTCCTTTTTCATTATTATTTTTTAAATCTGTTATTTCAAAAAGAGTTAATCCTATATCAAAAAGTTCGGAAAAATAAAATTCATTATTTTCAATTTTTGACTTTAATGTATCGATTTTTTCAATCGCAAAATCTCCGATTTTAATGTTATTATCTTCAGTTAAAAATATATTACTTGGTTTAATGTTCCTATGAATTATTTTTTTTTCATCAATATATTTTATAGCATTACAAATTTGAGAAAACCATTTAAAAACTTGTTTTTCAGAAAAAAGGGTTTTTGTTTCTTTATTTTTTATGATTTTTTTTTCTAAATCACTTCCTTCTAGATATTCCATTATAATATAAGCACATGAATTAGGAAAATAAAAATCATTATATTTAATAATGTTTGGATGATTTAAATTTGGTAACATTGCTCCGTCTTTAGAAATTAATTTTTTATTTTCATCATTCAATTTTTCTACATTTATTTCTTTTATTACATATTTTTCTTTGGTTTTTATATTTTCAGTTAAATATAATTTTCCAAAACTATTTTCAGATAAAATTCTAAGAATTTTATATTGTTGATTTAGAATCAACCTGTTCATTATTTATTATTAAAATTCCCTTTTATATAGCATTTTATAGAAAAATCTTATCTAAACAATAAATAAAAATAAAAATTAAATTAAATTAAAAAAATATTTTCTAAATAATTAAAACATCATTTACCAAAAAAATAATAATATAAATGCAAAATTCAGAATTATCTTTTGGAAAACAAACATTCATAAACCATAAGAAAGCCGATCTTCATGATTTTTATGAAATTGAAGATGAAATAGGAACAGGTCGTTATTCTCGTTGTTATCGTGCAAAGAATAAAGAAACAGGACATTACTTTGCTTGTAAAGAACTTGAAAAAGGAAATTTGACAGATTATGAAACATTAATGTCAGAAATTGATATTTTAATAAAATTAGATCATCCTAATATAATTAAATTATATGAAATTTATGAAACTGACAAATATATTTACTTGATTATGGAATTATGCACAGGTGGAGAATTATTTAATAGAATTATTCGTAAAACTGAAAATGGGGAAATTTTTAATGAAAGAGAAGCTGCGAATATTTTTCGTCAAATGATGTCAGCAATAGCATATTGTCATAGTAAGAAAGTGGCTCATAGAGATTTAAAACCTGAAAATTTACTTTTATTTGATGAATCACCTAATTCACCAATTAAAGTAATTGATTTTGGAATGAGTAAAATATATAAAGAAAGTAGTGATCCAATGAATGATTATGTTGGAACTGCTTTTTATATTAGTCCTGAAGTTTTAGAAGGAAAATATGATGCAAAATGTGATATATGGTCTGCAGGAGTAATTTTATATTTATTATTATCTGGATGTTTACCATTTGATGGAGAAAATGATGAAGAGGTTTTTAAAAAAATTAAAAGTCTAAAATATGATTTTCCAAGTAATGAATGGGATAATATTTCAGATGAAGCTAAAGATTTAGTTAAAGGAATGTTATGTGAAGCTTCTTGTAGATTTGATGTTGAACAAGTAATTAAACATACTTGGGTTAGAAAATTAGCACCTAATGCAAAACCATGGGAAAAAAATACAATAAATATAAATACTCTTAAAAGTTATGCAAAAAGTAATAAATTAAAACAAGCAACAATAACTTTCATTGCTTCAAGATTAAGTGAAAATAATTTGCAAAAGTATAAAAATTCATTCCAGAAAATAGATATGAAAGGAAATGGAATGTTGGATATGGAAGAAATGAAAAAAGCAATAGGTAATAGAGGAGTTGTTGAAGAAATTTTTAGAAGTATTGATACTGATCATAGTGGTTCAATTGAATATACAAAATTTGTAGCTGCTAATATGGATAAAAATCTCTATTTAGATACAGCAAGATTAAAAGATGCTTTTAAATTATTTGATTTGGACCAAAATGGAAAAATATCTAAAGAAAATATTAAAGATGTACTTAAAATTAAAGAAGGAGATAGTGAACTTACTAATTTATTTGAAAAATATGATATTGATAAAGATGGACAATTAAGTTTTGATGAATTTGAAAATATGATGAATGAAGAATTAGAATTGGACGATTAAAAGCTTTTGATAATTTATTTTATAAATTAATCTTTTTATAAATGCTTATTTAGTTATTTTTGATTTATTTGTTGAGTTTAAATGATTGATATAATTAATAATTAAATTATTTCTTTTTATGATATTTTAATCTTAAAAAAACCTAGATGAAAATACATTATTTTTATCAATAAGATATCTTCCATATTATTATATTGTTTTGTTTAAAAATCAAACCACAAAGAATAAAGTAAATCAAAAAAGTACTTATATAAATATTTTTTAATTTATTTTTAATTTAATTAAAATCTTATAAAATAATTATATTTTAATCAATTGTTTCATATTATAAAAAAGGTAAATTATTATTTGTCGTTTATTAAAAAACAAATCATAATTTGATGTTTTTGTGGATTTGAAATAATTAATTAAACATTGATTTACTTCATTAAAAGTTAATTAAATGTGTAAAAGAATATATGTAAAGATAAATTATTATTTATGTTATGACTATAAATAATTTAAAAGAATAAATTAATGGGATGTTAGGAAACAAAAGCAATAGAAACTAAAAATGAATCAAAAGTATTTTTATTCCTTAATTGAGTATGATAAAAATTGAATTTGAATGTTCTTTTATTATTAAATCTGGAGTATAATTTGTTTTATTATATATTATTAAATTTGAATCTGAAGAACAAGAAGATAATCTTCAATCTTCTAAAAATAAAATATTATAAACATAACTTGAATGTTCTTTTAATGTTTTAAAATTATTTTCTAAATTATAATTTATTTTCCTATTTATTTCATTTTTCTTTCATTAAATAAATACTTTGATAAATTAATTGATGAAAATGCTTTAATTTTGTTAACATATTTTCTCCTTTAAAACTATGATTAAAAAGTCCTTTTTTAAATATTTTACATTATTAATCACATTTAAAATTATTTCTCCATTTTTATCTTTTTTATAATTACGAAGAATTAATTGATTTAAAATTAATAAATTTTTATTCATTTCATAATAACTATCAAATTCTTTTTTAAATTGTTCAATTGTTAAATTAAATAAAGTTCTCATTCTTTCTAATCCAAAAAAAGCTTTTGAAATATTATCATCTACAATATTTTTTTCATTTTGATTAAATCCAATATTAATAAATGAACTTATTTTTTGCTTTTTATGTTAAATTTATTAAATTTTCTCCATGTCTAATACAATAATCATCAAATTTTTTCATATCAATTAAATTTTCTTTTTTTAATCTTTTACAATTTTTATGTTTAAATTCATATTCTTCATTTCTACAAACATATTTTTGATATTCAGGGCAAAAAAATAATTTAATTTTATTATTTTTTTCATTTAATTTTCAAAATTAACAATTTTGATTTTCTAATTCAATACTTTTTGATTTTAATAAAAATTCATTAATTGGAATATTTTTTAGTGAATGTCCATTTCTACATATTGTTATCACAAATTTCCCATTCTTTTCTTTTATATTTATTAAAGGAATTAAATTACAATTATTCATATAACATTTTATATTTCCTGATTCATTTAAAAGGGAAGGAAATAAAGTTCTTTTTTTATCACTCATAAATTTTATTATTTATCAGAAAAAAAATTTATTTAAGAAAGAAATTATAATAATTATTAAATTTAATTTTATTTAACTTGTATATTTTATATTATTTGTAAATAGAAATTTATATTATATTTAAGTTTGTTCTTCTTTATCTTCTTCAGGAGGTTTTTCTTCTTGTTTAACAACATTATTATCATTATTATTTTGTATTTCTTGAGCTTCTTCTCCTTCATTTTCAGGAGGAACAACAACACAAGATATAGGAATGGGAATAATACTTTTTCCTAAATATTTTTCATTTGTTAAAATATCATTAACAAGTTTATCAGCAGCAATTTTATAATTTTCTTTAATTTTATTAAAACTATCAATCAAAGAAATTTCAATACCATAATTTTTTTTTAAAACTCTTCTCAAAGCTCTTATAATAAAGCATTGAAACCATTCTGTCATTCCATAATGAAAAATAAAACTATCTATCGGAACAGTAGAATTTTTATATGTTTGAATTTGTGTTAAATATTCCATATCAGTTGTTATTGTTTCAGCTAAAAAATATTAAAATAAATCTTACTTAATGGTTGTTGTGGTATATTTTCTCCTTCTTTAATTTCTTCTCCTTCTTTCTTTTCTTCTCCTTCTTTTTTCTCTTCTTCATTTTTCTCTTCTTCTTCTTTTTTCTCTTCTTCTTCTTTTTTTTCTCCTTCTTCTCCTTCTCCTTTATTTATTCCTCCTTCTTCTTCTCCTTCTTCTTTATTTTCTTCTCCTTCTTCTTTATTTTCTTCTCCTTCTGCTTTATTTTCTTCTTCTACTTTAATTGGAATTTCTTCTGATTCTGTTATTATTGCTTTCTCTATTTGATTTGGTTCAACTGTTATAAAACCTCCTATATTCTCTCTTTTATTTTTAAATACTTCTGGTTTAATCATAGTAAATTTAATTTTTTTTCTTAGTAATTCTAATTTAGCTAATTCATCTTGAGCTTTTTTTTCTGATTCTTCTTGTTTTTTTTTCATTTCATTTATATAATTTTCATCTTGATTTTCTGGATCAATCTCTATTTTTTCTGGTTCTGGATTTTTAAAATATATATTTCCTATTACTTCATTAAATATATCTATTAATTCTTCATTTAAACATCCTAATTCAATTAATTTATGAACTGATTTTGAAATATATCTTCTTTTATCTTTTACAAAATCAGAAAATTCTCCTTTTCTTTCTTCGGGAATATTTTCAAAATCATATTTTGGACTTTCTAAATATTTTAATTCCAAAATATATTGATCATTATTTATTTCTTTAGCAATATTTAATAAAAATTCTTCTAAAAAGGCTTTTATTAATTCTTTAGTATTTAGATTTAATTGCTGTTCTAATGAATTAACATAATTGATGACTTCTTGAAGAACAAAGGTAATTTCACCTAATTGACCAAAACAATGTATACTTTCACTTTTTAATGTTAATTCATCAATATCACTTAAAGGAAGAGTCATAATATCTTTTCTATCAGTTTTTGTATTAACAATATTATCTATAATAGTTTTAGTAATTCTTTCAACTCTTCTTTTTTCTCTTCTTTTTAATTGTTCTTTCTTTCTTTTTCTTTCTGCTTTCTCAGCTGCTCTTTCATCAAGTGCTTTTTGATATGCAATTTGATATAATCTATCCCTTTCTTTTTCAAGAGCTTTTTTATGAGCATTTAATTTATCATTTTCTGATTCTTTTTTTATTCTTTTCATTAAATTATCTTCTATATATTTTGCTTCTTTTTCACTTTTCTCTGTATTTGGCATATAATTATTTTTAAGATAAAATGCTACAGGATATGTTGCATGAGATGCTAAAAATCCTCTTTCTTGTAATTGACGGAATGAATTATTTTTCAAATCTTTTAATGCATGTTTTCCAAATATTTTAGCCATTAATTTCTTTTGCATTATAATATCATTTATTTTTCTTTGTTCTTTTTGTTTAAATCTTCTTTGTTTTTCTTCTTCTTTTCTAACATATTTTGCTTCAGTTCTTTGTAATTTATTTAATTCAAATTCTCTTTTTCTTTCATAAGCTTTCTTATGTTTTAAATATTCATTTCTTTCATATTCTTCAATTAATTCATATTGTGCTTGAATAACACTTCTTCCAACTAAAACTTCCAAAATAGGTTTAACTTCCAAATCAAAATCGAATAACTCCCCATCAACAATTTGAGTATATTCATTCTTTCCTGCAGGTAAAGGAACATATAAAGGATCTTCAGGAGTATCAGCATAAAAATATGGAATATCTTCAATTTCTCCAGTATTCTCAATTGGTTTTAAAATAGGACTTTCTTCTTTTTTCTCCTCTTCAAATTTCTTATTTTTATCTTCTCTCCTTCCTGCACCTTTTAAACCAATATATGCACATCGAGGAACTTTTTTTGGCATTCGAGCTAATTTTTTCCTTTTTTCTTCTTCTTCTTTCATTCGAAGAAATTCCATTTGAAGTGATGAGGGAATTACAAAAGCAGCATATGTGTTACCACGAACAACACGAGGATCATGTAAAATATTTATATATGTTCTACCAAACTTTTTTCTATGTCCTCTATATATTTGAGGAGCATTCTCTGGAGGAGAATTTAATAATTGCATGTTATCCATATTAATCGAGGGCTTTGTTAATAATTGCTTCATTTGAGCCACAGGATCTGTTATTTGTGTACCTGGAGGATCTAATATTTGATATGAAGCTAATTTTGAAAATTCAGACATTGTAGTTATATTTTTAAAAATAAAACATTAAAAAAGGCTATTATATTATTTATTGTAAAAATATAAGTTATATGTATAAAAATAAAATTATGAAAATCATAAAATAAAAATATATAAAAGGATAAAATGTCAGATGACCAAGAAAGAATAAATGAACTTACCTCATATGCAGAAAAATACCATTCAGCAGTTAATTCAAAACCAATTCGTGAAGATGATATAATATATATATTAAACAATACAACAAACAGAGAAAGACAAATAATGCGTCAATGTTACAAAAAATTATATGGTCATCCAATTCAAGATGACATGAAGAATTTATCATCAAAATTTCATGATTTATGTTTAGCAATGTTTGACACTCAATATGAATATGATGCTCGAGAATTACATAGAAGTCTTCATTCTTTCATGAATGATGATAATGTCATTTGTGAAATAATGGCATCAAGACCAAAATGGATGCTTGATTTTATTGATCAAGTTTATAATAAATTTTATAAAATTTCTTTAAGAGAAGATTTAAGGAAAGAAACCAGTGGAATATATCAACAATATCTTTTAGCTTTAATGGATAATGAAAGAGAAGAAGGACAAACAATTTCTATTGAAGAAGCAGAAGTAATTGCAAAAGAATTAAACCAAAAAGGACCAAAAAATTGGGGAAAAGATGTTGATTTTTATACATCGATTTTTGTAAAAAAGAGTAGAGAAGATTTAATATTAATAGCAAGAGTATATAATGAATTATATAAAATAGATTTCTATGATTGTGTGAATAAAAATGTATCAGGAACATGTAGAAAATTAATAAAAGCAATTTTATGGTCAAATATAACTCCAGCTGAATATTTTGCAAAAAAAGCTTTTAGAGCTGTTGAAGGTTTAGGAACTGATACTAATACTTTAAATAGAGCTATTATTCCAAGAGCTGAAATTGATATGGATGCTATTAGAGATTATTATTATATGGATAGAAAAGTTGATATTAAAGATGATGTTGCAGGAGATACTAGTGGACCTTATGGAAAAACTTTAGGCGCTTTAACTCAGAAAAAATAAATTTTTTTTTCTTTTTTATTTAAGACAATTTTTTGAAAAATATCCTTTTTTACAATTTTTTAATGTTCTATTTTAAAATATTTATATATATAAATAAAAAAATGGGTTGCACTAATGCAAAAGAAAGAATTGAAAATAGAATATGTATATTGAAATTAGTAAAATTTAAAATTCAAAAAGAAAGAATCAAAGAACTTAAGAAATTACAACTTTTAGAAGGAACTTCAATATTTAGGCCAAAAGTTCCTGATTATATTCTTAAAGAAAATAAAGAAATTGATGTAAAACAAATGTAAATCATTTTATATGTAGAAAAAACAGAAAGCAATAAAAATGTTTTGTTCACATAAGTTTTTTATTGCTGAATATTATTTAATATTGTTTATTTAATTAATATATTATAGAATTAGATAAAAAATTTTATATATAGAATCAAATATTATTTAAATAAATAAGCGTAATTTCTCTTTGTTTAAATTAATATAAATAAATATTCATAAATACATAAATAAATGGAATATTTTGAAAGCACTCCATATATTTTAAATCAAAAATTAGATTTCTTCAAAAGGGAAAATAAGCCCTCTTTAAACGATTATTATCAAGCATATGATAATTTAAATACAACATTACCAGAAATGAAATATCATTTTTCATATTTGAAAAAGCAAGTGAAAGGTTTAAATGATACTTTAAATGCATCATTTTTTGGAAATTTTTCAATAAATTCAACAATAATTAATAATACTCAATCTCAAAGTTTTTTTACTTATCCAAATGATAATTTTTCGTCTCAAATGAGATATAATGAAGAAAATAATTTTCCAAATAATAATTACCAAAATAATAATTATAATATAATAAACAATTTAAATATGAATAATTATAATAATAATATAAATAATGTAAATAATCCTCTTTTAAATAATAATTATCCTTATCAAATAAAATCTACTGATATTCAAAGTAAAAATGATTTAGAAAAAGGAGTTCAAGAAAGAAATTTACTTTTTGATAAATATGAAGATTTATTTAAAGAAGGTTATAAAAAATTAACTAATTTAAAAATTGAAAATTCTACTTTGAAAGATAATTTAAATAAAATGAAAAGTGATAATTATAATGAAGAAGAAGAAAATGAAGATTATCCTGATTTAAATAATGTTAAAAAAATTTTAAAAAGTAAAAACAAATATAATGATATTCCTAAAAACAACGATAAAAATGATTGGAATGAATTAAGTGATTTAAAAGATGAAATTAATAATTTAAGAAAAGAAAATTTAAAAAATCAAAAAAAATATGAAATTAAACTTAATGAATTAAAAAATAAAATTGAAGAATTAGAAAATAAATTAGAAAATCAAAATGAATGATTGTAAAAAATATTTATTTTAATTATATATTATTTTTTATTTAAAATAAATATTCAAATGTTAATTTAATTCTTAAATCAAAAATAACTAATAATAAATAATTACAATATAAATTAATTTGCGTATTTAATAGCTCTAATAATTCCTAATTTAATTCCAAATATAAAAGAAAGAAATAAAGAAATATAATTTAAAATTTCCGAAATTTTATAATATTCAATTGAACTTTTAATGAAAATAAAATAATTTTCATCAATACAATTACCTTGAGAAATTTCTTTAAAAATTTTAGGTTTTTTTAAATTAATCATTGCAAAAACCATTCCAGAAATAATAAAATAAATAAGAGAACTTATCATTAAAACAGGTTTAACATAATTAGGTAAAATTTCACTAATTCCTTTATTTTTTAATTTAGAAACCAAAAATTTTTCAAAATATGATAAAATTAAAAAAAACTGAATAATAAAACCAAAAGATAACCAATTTATTCCTTTTTCAATATCATTTATAAAATTATCATTATCATAATTCCCTTTTATTTTTTTATAACAATCTATATTTTTTCCATAATATAATTTTCCATATAAAGTTATATTTTCTTTTCCAGAATAATTATCAGTGATATTATTTTCTTTTAAAAAAGTCGATAAACTAATATTTTCAATTGGAAAAGAAAAAAGATCTTTTCTTTTATCTTTACAATTAATTAAACTAATTAAACTTTCATTTTTTAATTGAAGAATATTACATTTAGGATCAAAATAAGGATGTTCATAAGATAAAGTATATGCTGAAAAAATATATTTTTTACCGTTTGAATTATTATTATATTGGAATTTTGGTGATGTTAAAGAATAAATATCTATTTCAATATTATTATTTAATGAATCAATAATATTAATTGAAGAATTATTTGTTGGATTTAAATTAAAGTAATTTGAAAAATATTCATTATTTCCACATAAAGTAAAATTATTAAATTGTTTAATAACAATTTTCTTAGGTTTAAATGATTCTCTGATTTTTATATTAAAATAATTTTTATTAATTGGTTTAGTTATCCATAAAATATCTTTAAAAGGATTATACTCACATTTATTTATTAATGTAATATTTTTATAAATTTTTTTATCCCAATTTTTAAATAATTCACTGAAATAATAAGTATCAATCAAGTTTAAACAAACATAATTTCCAATTTGAACAAAAAAATTGAAAATTAAAAAGATTAAAAAAACAATATGCCAAAATAATTTCTTTTTTTTATTTTTCATTTTTAAAAAAAACAAAAAAAATTAATTTTTTATTAAGTTTATTATTAACTTTTTAAATTTATGAAAAATAAAAAAGTGTATAAATGATTTTTAATATTCATCTCTCTTTTCTTTATCTTTTTCTTTTTCTTGTTTTCTTTCTAAATATTTACACCATTGAATTTCTTTTTCAACAGCTTTTAATTCATCAGCTAATTCTTTTAAAGTATTTTCATCTTCTTCTTCTTCATCATCTTCATCTCCTTTTTTCTTTTTTGGATGAGGAAATCTTGGAACATCACTTTTTAATTTAGTTTTAGGTTTAGTAATACTAGAAATTTTATCATTAGTATCATTTTCTTTTATTTCTTTTTTTTCTTTTTCTAATTGATTTACAATTTCTATTAATTGTCTTTTTTCTTTCATTACTTTATTATGATCATTTACAAATAAATCATTCATTTTTGAAATTTTATTTTTTATGTGATCTACATTCTTTTCAAGAAATTCTCTTTGTAATTCATAATTTGATTCAAAAGGCTTTTCAATATTATCAATTTTTTCCTTATCTAAAAAATTCCTTTTTAATAAAACTAATTCTCTTTTGCAATCTTTATGATTTCTTGCTCTTTTCATAGAATTATATAAATTTTCTTGAAATATTTTTTTATAATTTCTTAATTCTTCAATTCTTTTTTCAGTCTTTGATATTTGATCTTCATGAATTTTAATAATTTGATGATTTGTACTTAATTCAATAATAATTGTTGCTTGACCTAATTCACATGATTTTATTTCTCTTTCCATATCTTTTGCTTTTTTTTCCATTTGTTGAATTTTTCTCTCTTTTGGTTCTTTATTATGTTTTAATTCTTTTATTTTATAATGTAATACATATTTAAATTTCTCTAATTCCTGATTATCTTTATCTAACTTTCTCTTTAATTCATTTTTATCTTTTATTGTTTCTTCTTTCTCCATTTTATCATTATTCATATCTCTAATTTGTTTTTCTAATTTCTGATTTTCTTGTTGTAAAGTTTCTAATTCTGTTTTTTGTTTTGTTCTCTTAGTTTCTGTTTTTTTATTTGCATTTCTTATTTCATCAATTTCTTTCTTTAAAGCATCTTCTTGAGTTTTATGTTCTTCTTTTGTTGTTTCATAATATTTTTTCAATTTATCTAATTCTCTTCTTTTTTCTGCTATATCTTTATCATTATTATCCATTGATTCTTTCTTTTCTAATTCTATACTTTCTAATAATTCATTTTGTTTCTCTTCTAATTCTTTTATATCCTCATTTAAATCTTCTATTATTCTTAAATGATCTTCTCTTATTCTTTGCTCATCTAATTTTATTTCATTTTCTAATTTAGAAAAATTTTCAAAATTCTTATTTTTCTCATTCTCTAAATTCTTTTCCTCTGTTTTCATATCTTCTTCTTTTGCTTTTAAATTTCTTTCTTGTTCTTCATTTAATTTTTCCATTTTTTCTCTATGTTCTTCTCTTATTTTAGCTAATTCACCTTCAAAAAAATCAATTTTTGCTTGTTTTTTATTTTCCAAATCTTCTTTTTGTAAATTAAATTCATTAATAGTACTTTCATAAATTCTATCTTGTTCATCAATTTCATTTTTATATTTTAAATTATCTTCTTTAAATTCTTCTTCTTCTCTTTGAATTTCTAAATCTTTTTGTTTTAATTCTAATCTTAATTTATTTGCATTAGTATCTAAATATTCTTTAGGAATTAAAATTAAATTTTCAGGTTCATGAATTTCAATATCTCTTTTATCAGCGGATTTAGAAACATTAACTAAATTAAAGAAAAATAAACATCTATCATTTCCACATGAAAAAACATGAGTCATATCTGAAGAAGCTTTAATTGCTCTTATTCCTTCTGAATTAGCTTGAAATTCAAAAATATCTTTTTGTTGAATTTGTAAATATTTACCATAATCAAATAATTTAATAGAACAAGTTTGATCATTTGGAGTAGATAAAATAATTAATTTTAACTCTTGATCAAATATCATTGATGAAAAATTACCTTCTTCAATAACATCACATTTCAATTCAATTTTTTCTGTTTCATCATCTAATTTAACTGCATCATCATCTTTCTTTTCTTCATAATGATAAATTTCTACTAATTCTTTATCAGTTAAAGCTAATAATTTTTTACTAATTTGATCATCCATTGTCATAATTTCAGAGGTTTTAAATTTTGAATTTTCTTTCTGATAAACAATAGGTTGTGAAAAATCATTTACATTCCAATAAATAACTCTTCCATCTTTTCCACAAGTTGATAATCCTCTATCATCAAAATCCCAAGTTAAACTTCTTACTTCTTCAGAATGTTGAATAAAACCTTTATTTTTATTTTTATTAACAATATCTTTTGAATCCATAATTTGTTTTCCAGTAAAGAAATTAAAAACACGGAAAAAGTTTTTAAAGCAAACAGCAATCATAGTACCAAAAGAGGAAAATTTAATATCACACGGTTGAAAAACTCTAAATTCTCTAAATTCAGTTAAAGTATTATCTAAAATATCAACACATTTAATACAATTTTTAAATAGAATACCTAAATGTAATCCATTAGGATGAAAAGCAACTTTTAAAGGTTCATCATCGAAAGTAGTCATTGCTTCTAATTGTAAATTAACATAATTCCAAATACGAACACTTTTATCTTTACTACAAGTGGCAACTAATTGTTTCCATTTTGAAACATCAACAGAAACAATATCTTCACTATGGAAAGAACATAATAAATATTTATAATTAGAACCATCTGTTATTGCATTATCATTACTCATATCTAAATGATATATTTGTCCTGTTGCTGTTGCTATTAATAAACCAAATGTTTGTGATGTTTCATTTACTTTACTTGAACTCAAACATAATACTTCCATTTGAGGAATATTTGCTACTGGTCGAAATGATGATGATGATTTTTCATATAATATTTCTTCTTTTGTACATTTATTTTCTAATTTAACTATAAAACCATCATCTCTAGTAACAAAAATATTAGAATTTTTCTCAAAAATAGAAATACCTTTAGGAGGCATTTCAAAAATGGAATTCCATTTAATTAATTTTCTATGAGCTAAATTATCACCTTTATATCTGGAGACAAAATCAATAATCATAATATCACAACAATCATTTAGAAAAGCAACACAAGTAACACTTAACCAAACACAAGAAACAATATTAAATGAACTTTTTGAAAATTCTTGAAAAGTAGCAGCAGTAATTTCAAGAGGTTTATTTTCTTTAGAATTTAAATTTATTATAGCATAACCACCATCACCCCAAACAGAAATTTTTTCAGAATCATATTTATTAATTAAAATATTTGTATAATTAAAAGAAGCAGTTAAATTTATTTTTGGCATTAATTTGGGATTATATTTATTTTCCAAAGAATAAATAATAACCATTGAAGGAGCTTCAGGACCAATTAAACTTGCTAATAATCCAGAAGATAAGTTTAATGAAGAAGCAACAACTTGTAATTTATCACCTTGGAAAAAAAAAGTTTTAGTTCTTCCAGGTTCAACAGTCAAATAAGTTTTATTAATATATTTGAAAATAAAGTATATTTTATCATTTAATTTTTGACTCATGAAAAAAACAATAGAATCATTTGATTCATCAACAGCAAAAGATGTTATTTCTCTATATTCTGCAACAGCAGGAAAAAAATATTGAGCATTTCTTTTTATCATTGATATCACTCCATAATATCCTGCTATATATGCACATTTATCCGGAGAAAAATATTGAATACAATTTGTTAGTGATGTTCTTATTCCGAATACATGCTTTGGAACTAATGATGCTGTTTGGGTTTTTGTTGTTATTGTTTCCTTTGTTGCCATTTTTTTTTTTAGAAGTTATAGTTTTTTTAATTATTCAAATTTTATATTATTTTTTTTTGTTTTTTTTGGATTTTTTTTATTTTTTTTAAATAAATACTAATTAAAAATAAATAACTATAAAAAAATATTTAATCATTTCCTTTTTTCCCACAACATCCTTTTTTTTGTTTTTCAACTCCAATATTCAAAGTCATTCCAGGTTCAATTTCATCATTAAATTTTTCAAATCCTTTTTTTTTAACATCATTATACATTTCTCTAACAAGCATATAAAAAGCTTCTTTAACATTATAACCATCTTTAGCAGAAGTTTCCATAACAGCAACACCTATATTTTTCCCAATATTATTTAATAAATTAGTAGGAACAGTTCTTAAATCATCTAAATCTCTTTTATTTCCAATAATTAACATATTAATATTAGTTTTATTTGAATTTTCCTTCATCCGAGAAATCCACTCTTCAATTTTATCAAAACTTTCTTTATTAGTTATATCATATACGATTAAAGCTCCTTTAGCTCCTTTATAATAATTTTTTGTAATTGATTTAAATCTTTCTGAACCTGCTGTATCCCATATTTCGATTTTTACTATGTCTGCATTTATTTTAAAAGTTTTACTGAAAAATTCTACTCCAATTGTAGCTTCGTAATCTGAGCCAAAATTATCAAAAACAAATTTCTGAATTAAACTTGTCTTACCTACATTCATTTCACCTATTAATATTAACTTAAATTTCACTTGTTCTTTTTCACTATCTGGAACTTCAATTATTGGAAGATCCATTTATTTTTTTTTTTTGATTTATTTTATTTAAATTTTTAAAATTGATTTTAAATAATTTAATTTTTATTTAAATTACTTTTTTTAATAATTGGATTTTCTGTTATTTTGCTTTTCTCTTATTTGCTTATAAAGAAGGGATATTTCATCATCATTTTGATTTTTATTTGGTAACATTTGATATCTTATATCATATTTTTTATCTCTATTATATTTCTTTAAAGAAGAAACAGTTGTTGTATAAGTAAGAGGAAAATTATCAAAATTATTAACAACACTTTTATTATTTTTTGTATAAGTAAATTTAGAAATTGGATTTTTAAAAGAATTTGATAAATAATCGATTTCTTTTTTAATTCTTGCTTTATATTTTTTTGAATTATTTTCTCTAAATTTCAATAAATTATCATTTATTTTTGTTCCATATTTAAAATAATATTTATCTGAATAAATTGAAGGAACAATACTTTGATCTAATATGTTTGATGATAATTTTCTATTTTTTAAACTATTTGAACGTAAATTAAATTCTTTTGTTGTATAATTATTTGAAGTTAAATTATTATTTCTTGATGAATTCAATGAATAATTATTTTTTGAAGGATTTGTTTTTAAATAATAGTTGCTTGAATTAAGGGAAAATGAGTTTTCTGATTTTTCTCTTCCACCAAATTCTGATGATAAAAGCTATGTTTAAATATATTTTATTTACATTATTTAAACGATCTCTGAAGGTTATCATTTTTGATTTTTGAATATAAAACGAAAAATAATTAAAATAAATGATTAAAAATTAAATTTGTAAAATCATAAAAATTTTTAATAAATAAAAACATCATTTCGAATAAAATAAAATATTTAAAAAATTAAATATAATTAATAAATAAAAAAAAAAACATAAATTCCTGAATAAAATAATCCAAAAAAATTTAATAAAGTTAGCTTAGATTTATTTTCAATATCTATAAAAAATAAAAAATCTTCAATTAATAAACATATATAAAAAAATGAAATATCCCAAATTCCTCTAAAATCCAATATTTACATAAATATCTTCTAAAACAGCAAAATAAATGATTTCAACTTCTCAAACTAAAATTCTATAAAATCTGAAAAAAATAAAAAACGTATAAAAAAAATGTCAACAGAAGCCGATGCTCAAGCTCTTCGTAATGCAATGAAAGGATTTGGAACAGACGAAGCAGCTTTAATAAAAATAGTAGCAAATCGTACTAACCAACAAAGAATGGCAATAAAAGAAGCATATAAAACCGCATTTGGACGTGACTTAATATCAGATTTGAAAAGTGAATTACGTGGTAAATTAGAAGACGCAATGGTAGCTTTATTTACAGAACCAATAGAATATGATTGCGATTCATTAAAGAATGCAATGAAAGGAGTAGGAACAGATGAAGATTCTTTAATTGAAATAATAACATCTCGTCCAAATTGGATGTTAAAGAAAATAAAGGAAAAATACAAAGAAAAATATAAAAAAGATTTAGAAAGTGCAATTAAATCAGAAACAAGTGGTGATTTGGAACGTCTTTTAGTTTCAATCTTACAATGTAAACGTAGTGAGAATAACAACCCAAATATGAATGAGTGTGCTGCTCAAGCAAAAGAACTTTTCGACGCAGGTGAAGCAAAATGGGGAACTGATTCAGCAGTTTTTAATAAAATTTTTACAGGAAGTTCACCAGCAGAAATTGCATGTATTGCTAGAGAATATCATAAAATTTCAGGTCATACTATTTTAGATGGTATTAATAAGGAATTTTCAGGAAATACAAAAAAAGCTTTAAGAAGTATTGTCTATGCAACTATCAGTCCAAGTGAATATTTTGCTACAAGAGTTAAAGATGCTATTAAAGGATTTGGTACTAATGATCATTTACTTATTAGAGTTCTTGTTACTAGAGATGAAATTGATATGCCCCAAATTAAACAATATTATAAACAACTTTATGGAAAGGATATGATTGAAGATATTAAAAATGATATTAGTGGAGATTATAGGACTTTAATGATTGAGTTATGTTCTCATTAAATCAATCGAAGTTAAATTTTGTTTTAAATTATTTATTATTTTAAAAAGAATCTTTTATTTTAATGATATTAAATTATATTTTTATGTCTTTTTTTATATTAGTTAATTGTTTATATTTCAAATCTTTAATCATTTCTAATAGTTTTTTAATAAACAAAAATGTAATTTATAAAACAAACAATTATTTCAACAATTTTATAAAAATTTGAAATCATTTTATATTAATTGAATAGTTTTTGTATAATAAATAATAAATTAATGAAATCTTCTTTTTTGAATTTTACTGAATTTTTTTTATATTTTGAATTTAATTTATTATTAATTTAATCTATTTGATTAAATTTATTTTTTTTGTTGGAAAAATAATGATTTTATGTCAATAAAATATAATGGGAAATGGAATAAATAAAGAAGAAGTGACAATAAATCAAAATCCAAATTTTATTAAATTAAAAGAATTATTAAATTTATTTGAACAAGATTTAAATGAATTAGAAAAAGAAGAATTTGATACTTTTGAAAAATTAAATTCTTTAGAATTAAAAAATAAAATTGAAGAAAGAGAAAATAATATTAATGATGAACTAGTAAATTTAAGAATAAATATGAAGAAAATAACCGATTATAAAGAGTTAAATAAAAATGAAAAAGAATTAAATGATATATCAAATCGTTCTCAAAATTTATATTCAAGAAAATCAGAAATAATAAAAAATAAAATAAAACCTTGTGATTAAAATTTTAAATATAAAAATTAAAAACTCAAAAATTTAATTAATATTCAAAAATAACATAAATTTAATAATTTTTCTTTATAAAATGAATTTAATCAATAAAAAGAATAAAACCAAATAATAAAAAAAACATTCATATTATGAAATTATTAGTCAAATAATTTGAAAAATAATTTAAAAATGTATAAAAGTATTAATAAGAAATAAATAATTTTTAAAAGAAGTGATATTTATTATGTTTTATTGATACTATTATAAAATTTCTTTGTTAATCTAAATCTGAATTTGAATCTGAATCTGAAGATGAATCTAAATCTAAATCTGAATAGGAAGATGAAAATGAATTTAATGAATTTGAATCTGATTTGGAAAAATTTAATTTAATAATTTTTATATTATTCATCAACATCATCATAATTTGATAATCTTCTTCAGTTCTTACATATATTTTTTTGTTATATTTTCGATTCTTCTCAAAGTAGTAAAATACTTTAACATCTTTCTTTAATTCAAAAGTTTCTTTCACTTTCTTTTTAAGACCAGATAAATTTTTTGTGATATACATTAAATGAGTCTCACCGTGATAACTATGATCTTTTATTTCAAAAAAAATAAGTTTATCTAAATTAATTTGTTTTTCAGCTTTTTTAGACTATTAATGAGTTATTTTAAACAATTTACATGTTCTTTTTCTTTTTTGTGATGTTTCGATTTTCTTTTATGATGTTCGGATTTTTGTTTCATTTTTATTTTTAAATAAAAATAAAATTAAAAACATTCTAATTTATAGTTAAAATTATATTTGTTTAAATATTGATTTTATCTTATTTTTGGATAATATATATTAAAAAATTATTTAGGATGAGTACCCCCCCAGTATAGATAGGGGATGTCGACTGTACAGGAGCTGAGTTGGTCTATACTGGAACACCAAACATTAATATTTTAAATTACTTTTGTGAAGACGATGAAATGTTGTTGATAAAATATTTTGATGTTTGATATATTAGATTTATCATTTTTTTTGTGATTTCTAATGGAGTTTTTGATGAGAAAGAAGATTTCCAATTTTTTATTTGTTTTTATAAACAAAAGGACACAACTTCACCTTGATTTTTAATTTATTTCAATTTTTTTTATGAATTTCTAATTTTTTTAATTGAACTTATTAAAAAATTATTTGAAATAATTATTAAATAAATGATAGAGGAAATTAAAGAAGAAGAGAAAAAAGAAAATTATTTACAGAATGAAAATTCATTAAAAGACCCCTTTCTTTTTGTTATAAATATTAAAAATGTTGATATTTCATTTTTATGTGGATGTTCATTATTTTGTGCAATAAAAGTAATTTCAATAGTAATGGTGATTTATGGTATTTCAGATATATTTTCATCATTTCAAAAAAAAAATTATTTAGATATTATTCTTTCATTTATATATTCTTCATTATATTTTATTTCTGGATTTTATTTATTTAAATCTTCAATTTCATTTAGTTATAATGATGCAGAATTTGGATATAAAATTTCAGCCCTTCTTTTTTATTTTGAATTATTTCTTTTTATTTCAAATTGTTTTTTAATTGCTTTTGGAATTTCAAATATTTTGGGTGAAGGTCCTCATTTTTTAAAAAAATATGTTTTTTATGTAATAATCGGATTTTTTAATTTTTTAATTAAATTATATTTTGTTTGGATTAATTTTAGTTATATGATTCATTTAAAATTAAATAGAATTAAAGTAATAATGTTAGAAAAATAAAATTCAAAAGACAATTTTTTTTATTTAATTACATGAATTCAATTAAATTTTTTATTCATTATTTTAATTGATTATTTGTTTGGAAAATTATTTTTTTAATTTTTCTAAATAAGTATATAAGTTTGAATTATGTAAAGGATTAGTTTTAATCCCTTTTTTATTATTCTCTGAAATTGTTTTTAAAATTCTTTCTGTATTACTAAGATTTTTATTAGTAAATTTTTCATCATTTAATGGTTTATTTTTTTTTTCTGATAATTTTTTCATACTATTATTATTTTTATCAATATTAACTTTGATATTAACTGGAATTAAAGGAATTATTTTTGAAAGATCTCCTTGACTTAAATTTTTTCTTTTTTTTTTATTTGTTCTTTCACTATTTATACTTCTATCATTTGAAATATTATTATTAATTATTTTTGTTTTAAATAAATTATCGTTTAATATCCCTGAAATAGATGAATTTTGGTAAATTGAATTTGAAGTTTCATTCAATTCAAAAATATTGTTATTAGTATTCCTACTTAATTCTTGTTCTTTCCTTGTTAAATTTTTAGAAAATTTTAATTTTTTTTTCACTGATAAATCATAATCTTTATTTTTTTTTATTTTTAATTCTTGACTCCCATTTTTAAAAAGTAATTTCTTTGAAATTGGAGAAAAATATTTGATTGGATTAAAAGATTTAGGAGAATATAAAATTTCTTTGTTATTTTTTGTATTAGCAGAATTTATAATATCTTTTTTAAGATGAAGTATATTATTTTCTAATTTCATATTTGTTACTTTTTTTTGTTCTTTTTTATATCCTTTTTCACTAGAAATAAAAGAATTATTTATCAAATTTGAATTGTTTTTAGAAACAGACCTTGATGAATTAATTTCTAATAATTTTAGTTCTAATTTTTCATCAACTGTTAAATTTACTTTTTTTTTTTCTTTTTCATCTTCTATTTTAATTAATTTTTTTAATACTTGAACTGCTTTTTTATAATATTTGTCACAATCTTTTTTTAGTTTTATAATTTCTTTATTTTGTTTCATAATTTTATCAATGAAAATACTTAAGACTTTATCTCTAATTTCATTTTGAATTTGACACATTAATTTTTTTAAATTATCATTAATGACTGAATTTTTAAAATTAGACATTTTTATAATATTTAAATATTTAAAAATTTTTTAAATTAATTTTTTAAATAAATAAATAATAATTTTAAATTTAAAAATAAGAACAACATCAATAAAAAATAAAAAACTTTACTTTTAACTATCTTTAACAGTCTTAATATTAAAAACATTTCCAAATCCATTACTATTATTATTATTCTTTTCTTCTTCCAAAACAACATTTTTAAAATATGGATGTTTCAAAGCATCTTTAGCAGTAATTCTTTTATCAGGGCAATATTCTAATAATTTATTAAGTAAATCAATAGCATCATCATTAACTAAATATTTATTTTTTTCATTAATAAAGTCATCCCATTTCTTCCTATTATATTTCTTAATAATTCCAATAACTTTTCTATCAACATAACTATCTTCATATTCATCAGTAAATTCTTCAATACCATCATAACCAAGAACACTAACAATTTTAACAATTTGATCATTTAAATCATCTCCTTTGAAAAAATAATCTTTTTGAAAAATAACAGCAGCAAATAAACATCCTAGACTCCACATATCAATAGAATAATCATATTTTTTATAATGTAATAATAGTTCAGGAGCTTTATAAAATCTAGAAGAAACTCTTAAATTATATTCAAATCCTTTAGAATAATATTCAGCTAATCCCCAATCAATAACTCTTAATTCTTTTGTTAAAGTATTAATAACAACATTTCCAGGTTTAATATCCCTATGCATAATTCCATGTGAATGAGTAAATTCTAAACATTTTAATATTTTATACATATATAATCTTAAATCAGAATCTGAAATTTTATTTGATATTCTTTTCATTTCATATGCTGATGTACTTCCATAAATTAAACAATATATTTGACTTTCTTTATCTTTTACTACATCTAATAATTGCACTATATTCGGACAATTCTTTAAATATGTTAATATTTTTATTTCTCTTTGTATTTTTAACATTTTTATTGGCTTTAATATTTTCACTATTACTTTTTGCTTTGTTAATATATTTCTACCTTCAAATACTTCTGAATAATGTCCTCTACCTATTTTTGTTTCTACTTCATAATCGTCCATATCTCCTTTTTTTATTTGAAAATTTGAATAATTTTTTGATGGATCTAATCTTTTCTGTTCTTCTTCTTTTTCTAATGAATCTATACTTTTATTTAAGTTTTGATTTAAGTGAAAATGAGAAAATTTTCCTAAAATGTTTATTTTATTGTCATTGAACATTTTTTTTTTAAATATTTTTATTTCAAATTTTCTTTGAAATAATATTAATTATTTATAATTAAAAATTGTTAAAAATGAAACATTAAATAAATATTAGAGATTCCATATTTTAATAATATGAAAATAATATGAAAACAAGAATTTATGTATTTAATTTTAAATTCAGATTTTATCTTAATATAGAAGTTATTCCTCATTTTATGAATTCTAATTGTTTTGAAGATTTTTAATTATATATTATTAATATCCTTAATATTATTTTATTTTTTTTAAATAAATTAAATATTTAATAATTCAGTTAATTTTTATTAATAAAATTAGAAAAAATTTCAAGTTATTTAAATAAAAAAGAATTTGAGTTATCATTAATATTGAAAAATATATAAAAAAATAAATATTTACAATAGATAATTTAAAATGACCTTTTTTAAAAAATTGTATTCATTAATAGAACTTGGTAAAAGGAGTTTTGTTTCATTAATTTTAATTTTTAAAAATTTGAAAATATAATTTTATCATCATTGAATTAAAACAAAAATAAAAAAGTAAAGAATAATTTTAGAGAAAAAAATAAAAAAATCAATTATTAAAAAGAAAAAATAATAAATAAAAAAAAGATTAATATCTTTTATGAAAAATGAAATATGAAAAATATATTAATTCATATTAAAAAAATAATCTTAATTTTGAAAATTATTCATTTATATTTAAAATTAATCCAATTCTATTAATATTTAATCCACTTTTTCCTAAAAATACAGTATTAAATTCAACATTTTTACTATCTTCTGAAGTTTTTTGAAAAAACAAAGAATAAATGATTTCCATTAAAGAAGGAAAACAATAATAAATACAATAAATAACACTGCTTAATATGAAAAAATTTATTTTTTTTTTTAATGATATATAAATTTTATTTACTGAAATAGTAAAAATAATAGGAATACCTACAACAATTGACTTTGAAATCATTGAATCATTTAAATAATACATTGATTTTAAATTTTTTATTCAATATATACTTGATATTACCATTAAATAAAAATTTGTAGGATAAAAATAGATAATCACAATACAAATTATATTTTCAATTTCATTTTTTAATTTTTGAATTATAATTTCCCAATAAGAGAAAAAATCATTAATTATTTCCTTAGGAATTTGAAAATGATAACAATATAAAAAAATAAAGAATAATAAAGAATAAATTGGTTTAATTAATTTATAAAAAGTTTGAACTAATGTATTGATAATTTTGTTTTTTTTTAGAATCTAATTTATATATTTGTTTTGAAAATGAAACTTGATTATTATTAATATTTTTTAAAGATATATTTTTTCATTATTTTCTTTATAATTATCTTTTGATGGAGGTGAAGGAGGAATTTTTATATTTTCATTTTTTTTCAGAAAAAATGTTAAATATGATACTAAAATTTTATATGATTTTATTATTATAAATATTATTTCTCTTTGTTTTCTTCTTCTAAATTCTGAATCTTTAATTTTAATTTCATTTTCCTTTAATTTTTTAATTTTTTCGTTTTTTTGGCTTGGATAATTTTTATATTGTTCTAAAATATTTTTATATTTATTTGTGATTTCTTCATTTGTCACATTTATTTTTATGCTTTTATTTAATTTCACATTTGTTTCTATTACATTACTTTTTTGATCTTCTTTTAACCAAAATTTATAAGTTAAAATATTTTCCAATGAGAAAACAGGATTAAAAAATTTATACATTTTATCTTTTTTTATTTTAAATATTACTTTTTTTGGTGATTCTTCTCTATTTGTTTTTTTTTCGAGTAAATTCATTTATAATATTAGGAAATTCTTGATTATCAGAATCATAAACAAAAAATGAATTATCATTAACATTATCAATTTCTTCCATTTTTAAAAACAATTAATATTTTATTTGTTAATGAATTTTAAAAAATTATTATATTCAATTTTTAAAAATAATCTAAAAACTTTTTTATATAAATTTCTTTTATTGGGAAATTAAAAAATCTAACTCTTTTAATTCTGATTTTATGTCTTCTATATCAATTGTTAATGTGTTTTCTATATATTTCATTTTATTTTTAATTTTGAGATAAAATTCTTCGAATTTATTTATAATATTTTTTATTCTTTTATTCTTTTTTTTTATTTCTTTAATTTTTTCTTTCAATTCTTTAATTTGTTGATTAATATCATTTACTCCAAAATCAACACAGGAATTACCTTTTTTATGATGAAAATTTTTTTTAGTAATTTTACTTTTATTAAATTCAATTTGTTTTAAATTTAATTTTGGAATTGAAGTTAAATTTTTTATTCTATTATGACTTATTAAATTAAGTTCAGATTTAATAACTTTGTCTTCAAAATTAATTTCCATATCATTTATATAAGATTTTGTATTTTCTGATTCAGTGTCATTTTTTTCTTGTGAATCTTCTTCTTCAAAATCTCCAAAAAAAATATTATTATCAAATAAAAAATCATCATCTTCACTACTATTTTTTGATACTTTATATATTGGATTTTTCACAATAAGATTACTAGCTTTAACTTTTAAATTAGGTGATGAATTTTTAGTGTTTGTACGTTTATTTATTATTGTTAATAAATTTTTTTTTAATTTATCTAAAGAATTTACTCTTTTAATTTGACTATTATGATGTTTTGATTTTGAAATTAAAGTATCTTGCGTATATTTTAATTCTTTTTCCAAAAAATTTATTATTTTATTTACTTCATAATCAAAATTTGTTTTAATTTCTTCTTGAAAAAATTGAGGATATATTAAATTTTTTTTTTCTTTTTCTAATATTTTTATTATTGAATCTTTTTGCTGATTTTCATTAAAAAGAATAAACACATCTTCTTTTATTTTTTCTTTTTCTTCATTTAATATTGATATATTACTTGTTAATTTTTCTTTTAAATCTTCTAATTTTATATTTAATTTTGAATTTAATTCTTTATTTTTATTATTAAAATCTTCAAGATGATTATTAAATTCTTTAAGATCATATATTAATATTTCTTTCAGGAAATTTTTATCAAAATCAAAATAATTTAATATTTTACTTTTATTCATTTCATTATGATTCTTATAAAAATCAATTAATTGTCTTAATATTAAATTTTCTTTTATTAAATTTGTAGCCTCAGATGCATATATATTAATTGAATTTTTTTCAATATTTCTTCTTAATATATCATCTTCAATTTTATTCATTAAAAAATTTAAAAAAATTACTAACTTATTTTTTAAATTTTTTCAACACATTCATTTTAAATTCAATATGTTTTTAAATTATTTTTATCAATGATATAATTGTTTCTTATTCATTGGATAAGTTATATATATAAAAACCATATATAAAAGTAATTATAAGATTTTTTTCATAAACAAGAATAAATATTAAATCTAAATTATATAAAATAAAAAGAAATAAATTATTAATCATATTAATAAATAAATATATAAATTCTGTAAATTCTAAAATTAAAAATAAACTCTTTAATAATTTTAATTTTCAAGGGGATGTGATTGTTTTAAGAAACAATTATTATTATTAATCCTATTATTTCAAGTGAAGATTATATAATACTCCCAAAATATCACTAAATATTCTTTTATTATTTTAAAATATTTTTTTTATAATATTTTGATAATATTTTTATAATATAAATTTTAAGAAAAGTTCAATGGTTTATATTGAAATTTAAAAAATGTTTTTCAAAATATTTTAAATAAAATGTAAAATATGTTTAAAAGACTTAAATTTAAGTAAATTGAATATGAACATTAGGATATGTTTGAAAAATTATAAAAGATTTTTTAATCTCAATATTTGTTTATATTTTTATAATTTATTTTTTTCTCCATTGAAAATAATCTAATATTACTTTTTCAGCCAAATCATATATATTAAATAAAAATAAATCATATATAAATATGGGAACTTCTTACCAAAAAAAAAGATTAAAACCATTATCTACAAAAAGAACATTTGAAAAAATAAAAAATAATCCAAACAATAAATGTATAATATGTAAAAAAATAGTAGAACCAAATTTTATGATATGTAGAAGTGTTAGATTATGTCGTGAATGTTATACTAAGAAAATGGAACAACAAAAAAAAGTTTCTATAAAATTTTTATCATTTTCAAAAAAAAGTTTTGAAGGAAATGAAATTTTAGATAATAAATTATATTTAGGAAATGAACATGATTCTTTTTTGAAAACAAAATTAAAATCAATTGGAATTACAAATATAATAGTAATAGGATATAAATTATATAATTTTTACCCTGAAGATTTTGAATATAAAATAATTGAAGTTGATGACATTGAAAATGAAGATATTTTAAAATATTTTATTCCAATTATAATTTATTATTCTAATATTAAAGGAAAATGTTTTATTCATTGTCAAGCTGGAATGTCACGTTCTGCTTCTTTCGTTATTGCAATTATTATGTATTTCAAAAAAATGAACTTTCAAGATGCTTATGATTTTGTTTTACATAAAAGAAAGATTATTTGTCCTAATTATGGATTTATTGAACAATTAATTGAATTTCAAGAAATGTTAGAATTGATTAATTATAAATTTAAATTTTTACAAACTATGCAAAATATAATTTTTGAAAAAGATGATTTTTAAACAAAGTTATTTTGTTAATTTAATAAAATTTATATATATCGTTATCTATTATTTTTGTTTATTAGATATTTTATTATTCAGACGTATTAATTATGTTTTCATGTAATTTTATATATGTTAAAATAATTAAAAATTATTAAATTTTAAATATAATAATAATCATAATATATATTTGCATTTTCTTTTATTTATTTTTTAAATTAATTAATTGATTAATTTATATTTTATGATTGAAATAAAAGATGAATTATCTTCTCAAATAAAAGAACTTGATAATATTCTGAATCATTAAAATCTGGTAATGTTTCCGAATTATTGTCAAATTATAAATTTCATGAAAGTATAATTGATAAAGTAATAAGAAGATGTTTAATAGATTTATCAAATGATAAAAAGAAAAAAATAAATACTATTTGAAAATTGCTAAGTCAAGCAAATTTGAATTATATTAATCCAGAGAATAAAACTACTAAGATATAGATAGTTCTTTAATTGTATAAATATTAAAACAAAAATTCAATGCAACAAAAATTAATGAAATAAATTTATCTTTATGTGATAATAATAATTTTAATTGTATATTTTATCTTTTAAATAACAAAATTTTGAAGATTATACTTTAAAAGTTTTAAATGAAATATTACAATATAACAATAAACTAAAAAATCCAAAGAAAAATTCAAGTGAAATATTAATGTAAACTAATAAATATGTAAATTCTCTTTTATCAATAATACTTAAAAAAGGATGGGAAAGATATTAAGAACATATTTTGAATATGCTAAATATTAAAAAAATAATAACAATTTAATTCATTGTGTTATTGATGGAAAAAAATATCTTTTTTAAAAATAATATTAAATTTAAGTATATTAGAAGATTTAAAATCAAAAAATAAAGTTGGAGATACACTTATGCAAATAAAAAAAAGGACTTCTTCACGGCTAAAATTATCTCAACTTATGAAAATAATTTTAATAATAATAAAATGAAAAAATTAATATTAGAAATCCCTTTAAATCCAAATGAAATATTTGACTTTTTTTTTAAACAAAGATTTTCTTATTGTGTTTTGGCTTTAAATCAATATAAATAAATCAAAGTGTTTTAGGAAATATAACATATATTCCTTATTTTAGTGAACAAAAAAATTCAATTTTTTCTAAAAAGTCAATATGCAATACAACCAGAACATATTTTAAGGAAATATAATTCAAATAATAAAAATAATATTAATGATGATACAAAGCAATTTATAAATTCTTTAAGTGAAATCAATAGATTTTTTAATAAATATTGAATTGACATTTAAAGTATTGAAAAAATAGATATTGAAATGATCCTATTAATATAGTTATTTATAATATAATTTTATTTTATTATAAAAATGGAAATTTCTATTTAACTTTTGATACTATTGCTAATTATTTCTCTTATATTACTTAACAAAAAAAAAATAAAAAAAAATTGAATATTATAAAACTATTATTTATGTAAATATGATTGAATTTTTTATTAAAGAACATTTACACGAAATTGTTGATGTTATAATTGACCAATTAGAAAAATCTTTAAATGATTTTAAAGAACATGAAAAAATAATTACTTACTTAAATGATAATGAAATTATTAATCCTTTCAATCATATTAAGGATGATGCTTTACTTTATACTAATTTATTATAATTTCTCAATAATTCAGAATCTTCCAACAAAATTTCATTGATTATTAATTCACATTTAGAAAACTCAAATTATTATGTTTTGTTTTCATTATTTTTAATTCTAAACTCTCAAAAATATTTTAAAAATATAAGAAAATTTTCGGTTTTCATTTATAAATTTTTCCATAATCCACAGAAATCTTTTTTCTTTTCATTTCTTTAACTAAATCTATTATTTCTTAATTTGATTAGTTTTACATTTATGTTTTTCTTCTTTTGTTTCACAATTAATTTATTTCCATTTAAAAATTTTAATAATATAACTTCAAGTACTAAACTTTTAAAAAATCAAATAGTTTATTACATATATCATTTACTTTTATAAATAGTATTAGTATATGGAACAATCATTTCTTTGGCTGATTTCTTCAAAGACAATCCAGAAAAAAAATAGAAAATAACTTCATTTCCTATTCTATTATCATTATTTCAATAAAAGAATATTCTTTAATAATAAAATAAATTATCAATAAAAATAAAATCAATAATATTTGGATTAACTTTTATATTAATAAACATATCTTTTGTAACACCTATATATATACTTTTGCAGTAAGAACAAAATCTTTTAATTGGTTTGAATAATTGATTAAAGTTTAATTTTTGGTGATATTAATTTAATTATGAGGTGAGTTAAAAATAAATATTAAATTAAAAGAATAGTTTTGAAGTTATTGAAAAATTAATTGAAAAAAAGAAAGATAAATTTTGAAAAATATTAATTATTATTTATTGATTGGGGATTGGGGATTGGGGATTGGGCCCAATCCCCAATCCCCAATCCCCAATCCCCAATTTAGAATTATTTAATATTAAATTTGTAATTGTTTCCATTTTTTTTTTTCCTTTTATTTTTTTTTAAAAAAAAAATTTTATTTTTATATTAACTTAATAAATTTAATTTTTTTTATAA
>JAEEGK010002114.1_pt1 | contig 49586 bp, 31 predicted proteins | sample 8958771 | NCBI WGS metagenome assembly JAEEGK01 (sample SAMN16246547, study PRJNA631951) | gut metagenome | biome: gut microbiome; feature: rumen; material: SC-attached | host: Bos | place: Iran: Karaj | collected 2018-10 | reverse complement strand
ATTATTTTATAATAAAATAAAACAATTATTTTTACAATTTTTATATTTATATAATTTCTTTTATATTTTTTGAATTCAAGGAATCATTTATTATTTTACAATCATTTCCAATATAAATATTATTTTTATTATAATAAAAATGACTAAAATTATCTTGATTAATTATTTCATAATATGATTTAATAGATAAATCATAACTTTCTAATAATACAATTTTATTAGAATTATTTAAAAGACAAATTAAATCATTATTATGGAAATCAAAATTTTTAAATGAAGAATAAGATTTAGAAATAAATAATCCATTAACAGTATAATTTAAGATAATAAAAGTTTTATCATAAAGTAAACAAGAACAATATAAAATATTTAAATCTGAAAATTTAATTTCATAAGGAAATAAATTATATGATAAATTAATAACTGAAAGTAATTCATAATCATATAATTTTCTTAAATAAATTAAATTATCATCTCCAGATGTGATTATTATATTTAAATTATTATTAATTTCTATTAAATTTACCATTGATTTATGAGCTTGAATTGAATTTATGAATATTAATTCTTTTGAAAAACTATATTTTAATAATCTTCCATTTTTACATCCTATAAAGAAATTTTTTTCATTTAGTTTTTGAACACAATTTACAAAAGATAATATTTCAATTATCCTAATTTTTAATAAATCTTCTTTTCTATAAAATATTTTAATTGAATTATCAATATATCTACAAGTAACTAATAAAGATTCATTTGATGAGGGAGTTAATAAAGTAAATATATATTTAGGATTTTTTAAATATATTATTTCTTCTTCATTAATTTTTTTCTTGAATAATTTTATATTTGTCAATTGAATATTTATATTTTCAGTTTTTTCTCTTATAAAAATTTTATCATTTTCTCTTTCAATTGTAAAAATTAAATATTCATTTTGGATATTTAATACAGTTAAATAAATTAATTCTGTATTATTTTTTAAATTAATTTCTCTATAAATTGTTTTATCATCTTTGTTGTTTTCTTTTTTATTTTGAATTTTATGATAGCTCTTTAATATTTTATAAGGAATTTGACCGAAATTTATAGCATGATTAACATTTGTTATAATTTCTTCTTTAATATCTTTATATTTTTTATCTTTGTTTCCATCATTTGAATAAAAATCCTTAGTTAATTTTTCCATATTATTAAATTCTTCATAAGTTATTTTTTCAAAAACATTACAAGAATTTTTTCTTAATTCATCATTTTGAATATATTGATTTTTACCAAAAACATTATCAATCCAATCACAAATGGATTTTCTAATATAATCACTATTGATTAAAATATTTAATTGAGTGAAAAATTTAATATAATTAACAATATTATTCTTGATTAAATTAACATTATCACGAATTAATAAATCATCAATTATTATTTTCTTATCTTGATTATTACCTAAATAAATACAATTTAAATTAATCCAAAATTCAATTGAAGTATAAAACTCAGGTATCATTTCTCGACAATCCATTCCTTTATATAAATTTTTTAAAACAGTTTCAAAACAATGAAATATTCTAGTTGGTATTTCCATTTTATAATTTTGAATTTTTATTTGATTATTTATATGAGGATAAATTCTCATTAAATAATAATCAATATATGCTGAATTAGAATAATGAATTCCTAAATGAAATTTAAAATTATCATCTATTCCATATACATATCTAATTATTGATAAATTTTGAGTTTCTTTTGTTTGACAACTCATTGGATATTTAAAATCTCTTATATAAGAATCATCTGTTTTATTATTTAAAACTTTTAATAAATCAAAATTACCATTATATTCTTTTATAGGCCATGGAAAAATTGGATATGTTGATAATGCATTAAATGATCTTGAAGAATAATTATTTAAATATAATAAATATTCATATGTTGATATTTCTTTATTTTCAAATTTTCTTTTGTATTCATTTATTTTATTTTCAAAACTTTCTTTTTCTATTATTTTAATATTTCTTTTAACTTTTAATTCATTTGTAATAATGTTATAATTATTTTGAAATAAATTAAAATAATAACTTTTACCATTTTTTAAATAAAATTCAATGGCATTCCATAAAAAAAGAAATCTTCTTTGAATTATATAAGCTATTTCTTCAAAAAATATTATAATTCTTTTATCTTTTGAAATATATTCATTTAAAATTTCTGTTATTATATATTTATCTGATTTTGGAAGATTTTTTTGGCTTTTGAAAAGTAAAAAATTTTCAAAGAAAAATATTTTACCATACATATTTTCAGTTGGATTAACATATTCACAATCGATTAATTCATTTTGAGAAATAAAAATATTTTTTTTGTGTAATGAAATATATTTATTCTTAATTTTCTGATTAAATTCTTTAAAATATGGATGAGAAATTTCAAAAAAATTAGAAGTAAAAAAAGGAAAATAATGAGTTAAAAATAAACGAGGATGATATTCATTTGAATAATTTTTTATTTTTGAAGGAAAATTTAATAATTTATTATCAGAATTTACCTTATATTTACTTATAAAATAAGATTTCATTATTTTGAATTTTTCATTATAAAAAAAACAATCTAAAAAGTGATTAGAAAAAGCTTTTAAAAACAAATCTCTTTTTTGAAAAAATATATTATTATCTTTATTCATATAAAAAAAAGGATAATTATTAAAATTTTTTTCAATATGAAAAATATTTGTTTTTTCTTCTTGAATTTCTTCTTTAACAATAATAATTTTCTCATCTTTTTTTTCAATATCTTTTTCTTCTTCTTTTTTATTGTTAATTATACAATTATATGCATTAATATCTTTATATTTTAATATAAAAGAATAATGATTTAAATGAAATTTATTTTCTAATTTTTCTTTCATTTTAGAATAATCAGGAGAAACAGAATTTAATTCAATTATATTTTTTACTGTATTATATAATTCATAATCTAAATTATTGTTATTATAATTTTTATTTTTATATTTTATTTCACAACAATCATAAAATAGAGTTTTCATAATTTTATCTAACTCTTCATTTATTGTCTTAAATTGTTTATCTTTGTTTTTAGATTGTTGAATAAAATTATCATAAAAAAGAAAAATTTTACCTAATATATAAAAAGAAATATTGAACATTGAATGTTTTTGAAAAGGTAAATATTTTTCTATACTTTTTATATTATCAATTTTCATTTCTTTTTTATATCTTTCTTCATAATATAAATCTAAAAAATAGAATATTGTGTGTTTTTTTTAAAAAAAATAAATTTTTTTATATTATCCAATATAATATTTATTTTATTGTCATTGTTAGAAAAATAATAAGATAAATAATTGAAAAGAATATCAATTACCATTTCACATATTAATTTCTTACATCTTTTTTCTGTTTTAAATAAACAAAAAGGATAAAAAGATAAATATGTTATATTTAAAGTTTCAATAGTGTTTTTAACTATTTCAAATAATTTTTTATTTTCATATAAATTTGATTCATTTATTGTATCATTATTAAATAAAAAATCAAGATAAAAAATTAAATGAAATAAATTATTGATTAAATTTTTATTTATACTTTTTTCTTCATATTGAGTATTTATTATTTCTTTTAACAAACTTTTTTTGGCAGAAAAGGCATTGTTAATTTTTTCAATTATTTTCACAATAAATTCAAACTTTTTTTCATTAATTAATTCTTCTAATAATTTAAAAATAAAAGAATTTTTATTCATTATTGTTAAATATTCTGAATAAAATAAAATAGAATTTTCTTTAGATAGATTAATATAATATCCTAAATAAAAATCTATACAAAAAGTATTTTTTGCCTCGAAAAAAATTTCTGAAATTATATCATTTCCTTTTATTTTTTTTAAAAAATTATCAATTTCTTCATAATCTTTTTCATCATCAAATTTATATGTTTTATTTTTAATAAATTGTTTCAAAATTTTTATATATGGTTTAGTTTTAGATAAAATAAATTGTTTATCATCATTTGAGTTATTTAATAAATCAATATTGAATTTTTCAATTATACATTTCATAAATTTTTTTTGAGGAATGTTAATCAAATCATTTATATAATTTTCTTCTTTTTCATTGTTTTCTATTTTATTTTTCATATAATAATTTATTATAATATGAAATAAATATTGTATAAAATCATCATCATTGTTGTTTGAAATTAGGGTTAAAGAATTTACAAAGTCATTTATGTATTTTTTATCAATTAATAATTCACTTCTTTCAAATGATATTATTAAAATATCTCTTAATAATAATTTCTCTTTATCATTCATAGTTTTTAATAATAATTCACAATAATCATTTTTGTTCTCTTTATGAATTTTTAAAATACTTGAAATTACTTTTATATATAATTCTTTTTCTAATTTATTTTCTTTAATTAATGAAGAAAAATTATAAATTTTTTGGAATAAATGATTAGTTATTATATTACTTGAATCATTTGAAAAATGTTTATAAATTTTATCAAATAATTGATCAATTATTCTTTTATCATGATAAAAATTTGTTTCTAATAAAATATCAATTAACAAAATTATTAAATTCTGAATTTGAGTAGACTCATTTTTTTTCTGTAAATTATCTTTATATACAATATCAAAAGCAAATAATAATTGTTCAATTTCAAAAAAAATATTTGAATTATTTATTTTTTGGTATTTTGTAAACTAATTATAATTAAAGTTATTTACTTCAATAAGAGAATAAAACAAATTAAACAGATTTTTTTCTATTTCAAAATGATTAACATAATTATAATAATAAATAATTTTACAAAATAAATCTAAAATATTTTGAAATAAATTCAATCTAAAAGTTTATATAAAAACTTACATATTTTTCATTGTAATTTCATTTATATTATTTGAATTATTTATTGTTATAAACACTTGATACAAATATTCAAATAAAAGATTGATGAATTTAATTCCATCAAAATTTATAAAATTAAATAAAGTTATTTCATGGTTGATTGTTCTAAAATAACAGTTAAAAAATGAAGAATTGTAATTAAAAAATTTATCATCTTCATAAGGTAAATATGAATAAAATTGTTTAAAATCTATCTTTTGAGAAATATTATTTTTTATACATAATTCAACAAAATCAATTTTTTCTTTAATTTGATAAAATTTAAAAGTAATTGGGTTTAAATTAAAAATTGAATTTTCTAAATCAATAAAATAATCAGTAGAATTATTTTTATTTATTGATAAACATTTTATTGTTTTTAATAAATCAAAAATTTTTTCTTCATCAAGATTTATATCATAGATAATTAAATCACCTATATATCCTTCAAATGAACTTATATATTCATTATTTAATTTATTATTTCCAATTAAAATTTCTATATTTGAAAGATCAATATTATTATTTATTTTTTTATTGTTCTTATTTTTTAGAAAATTTAAATCATAATAAATTTCAAATGGATTTAAGTTTATGAATAAGTTATAAATTTTATTTATTTCAATTTCTATTTTTTTTTTCATTTTTTTTTGATTTAAATAAAAACAAGTTTCATATTTTTTATTATCAATTTTGTTTAAGGACAATTTAAATATATTTTCATTTTTGGAATTAAATATTGACAATAAAGTATATTCATTTTTAATAATATGAGGTATTAAAATAAAAGAGATATATAAAGAAAGATTATTTAAATTTGAAAATTTTTGAATGAAACCTGAGTTTTTTCCACTTAAATAAAAAGCATTTTCAAAGACTCCTGGATTTTCTTCTTTTCTTAAATATTCTGTTGCCATTGAAATCAGATTTAAATCATTATTTATTTCTTCATTTGTTTTTTCACTTAAATTAATTAAACTTATTTTAATTATATTTATAAATGAATCTAATAAATCTAAATTAAATTTATAAGAATAAATATCTAATAATAGAAGAATTAATTGCTTTTTTATTTTTTCATTAATTTTTTTTAACTTTAAAAAACCTAAAATTGAATAAGTTGATTTATAATTATATTCATAAATGATTAATTGATTTGGAATATTATCTTTAGTAATATTTTCCCTTAAAAAATATAGATAATTTTCTATTACATTTAATTCAATATCTGTTAAATTTTCTTTATTTATAAATACATTTAAAATTTGAATTGATTTTGTATATAAATAAAAAGATTGAATTTCTTTGTTTTTTAATAAATTTAAATTATCCAAATCTTTTTTTTCTCTTGAACATATTGATAAAATAATAAAGATTTTAGATATTATTTCAATATTTTTTTCATTAAAAATTTTATCCTTATACAATTTAAAAATAACTTTTAATAAACTATTTAATTTATTATTTTCCTTAACAAAAAATTCTTTTATGTCTTTATTTTCATTATATAAAATAATATATTTATACCATAACCATAAAATATAAATAACAATAAATTTAAAAGTATGAGTTGAATTTACATTTTCATATTTTTTAGAATGTTTAGTAATATAATTAATATATATTTTATTATTCAAACAATGATCTCCAAATTTTTCTATAAAAAAACAAAAATAAAAACATTCCTTTTCCTTAATAAAAAATTCATTTTTAACATAGATTTTCTCAAAAATGAAATGACAAAACTTCGCTAAAAAATCTTTTTTAAATATATGGAAAAAATTTTTTGATTCCATAAAAAATATAATAAATTAAAAAAATTATTTATTTTTTAAATCACCGACTTCAAAATATAATCTTTTAATTAAAATATAATTTCCACCTCCATTTCCCCAATTATCAATTAGATCCATTTTAACCATTTGAGTATCAATATCAATATCAAAATATTGAAAATTTTCTTCTTTATTAAAAGGTTGACAAACGAAAGAAGAAATAATTTTCCAATTATTATTATCATCCATAACACTAATTTTAAAATTTTTTAAAGTACATTCAAAATCATGTAAAGTAATTTTAATTCCTTTTAAATAATATTTTTTACCTAAATCAAAAACAATATAGTGATTTTTATTTCCTTCAGTTAAAAAATAAGGTCCATTTTCTTTTCCTAATAAAATATTAGTTCCATAGCCATCATGAGTAATTGATTGATTAATAACTTTAACTTCATTACTTATGTAATGTAAATTATTATATCTTGATAATTTCATGTTATTTGATAAATTTTCTATTTTTGTTGATATTATTTTTATTTCTTCAGATAAATCTAAAATATCTATTAATTTTACATATTCATTATATGATAAATCAAATAAAGTTTTATTTTTCTTATCTATTAAATCATTTTGTTCTGGAGTTATATTATTTTCTTCAGATAATTTTTTTATTATTTTTTCTATTTCATTTATTTTTTCATCTATTATATTTCTTATATTTAATAATGCTTTTTTATGCTCATTATATTGATCTATATATGAAAAGTTTTCTGTATTTATTGTTCTAGAATAAAATTCTGACTTTTCTTTTAAATCATTTATTATTTCTATGTTATGCTTTTTATGAAGTTTAAAACATTTTTGACATAAAAATGTCTTATCATCAAAACAATAAAATGCAAAAGGTAAATTAGGATGATTTGAACATTTTGTATTTGAAAATATTTCATTATGAATTTCATTTGTTTTTTTCATTTTTTTTAAATAGTTTTTTTAATTATTATTTTTTTAAAAAATAAATAGTAAAAAATAAGAATGAATTTATTAGACTCTTTACCTTTAAACATTAAAAATTTACTGTCTAGATTAGAGAAAAATAATAATTATAATAACAATGAATTAATTCTTTCAAGATTTTATTCATTAAATTCAGAAGATAAAACTATAATTAAAATATTTGATATATTAAATTATGATAGAAAATTAAATAAATTTAAAGAACCAATTAATATTAAAAATCTAAAAACATTATTTTTAAAAGAATATTTACCAGAAAATTTACAAGAAGAAAATTATATTAATCCATCTCAAAGTTCAAATTCTTCTTTTAAAAAAGATGTAAATGATAATATTATAAGTAATAATTCAATAAAAAATTGTATTCATAAAATTAAAACTCCTCCAGATTTAATGAACGAAAATTTCAATCATTTATTAACTAATAGTTTAAAAAATGATAATTTTAATTTTTCATTTATTAATAATTCCTTATCGAGTAATAAAGAAGACAATAATATAAATTTAATTGAAAATGATAATAAAGAAAAAAAAAAAAGTTTAATTAACAATAATTTATTATTAGAAAAAAAGAAAAAGAGAGAAAAAAAAGAATTTAAAAAAATATTCAAACAAAAAAAAATAAAAAATCCGAAAAAAATAAATTTTGGTTTAAAAGAAATATCAAGTAAAGTAATAGAAATAATAAAAAGAGAAAAACAAACCAGTTATAAAGAAATATCAGATGAAATAATAAATAATTTAAATGAATCAGGAACAAAAGATGAAAAAAATATAAGAAGAAGAATTTATGATTCTTTAAATGTAATGAAAAGTATAAATTTATTTTCAAAAGACAAAAAAACAAAAAAAATATTTTGGAACACAAAAAACGATAATGAAGAAATAGATATTTTAGATAATAATGAAAAAAATAATTTAAACAAAGAAATAGAAAAAATATTAAATGAACTAAAATTAAAAAATGAGAAAATAAATAATTTATCAGAAGAATTAAAAAGTTTAAAATATATAATAGAAAGAAATAAAAAAATAGATAATATAACAGATGAAAATAAAAAAATATATTGTCCATTTTTAATATTAGAATTTCCATATTATAAACCAGAAAATAATAAAAGAGAAATAAAAGTTTCTATAAATGAAAATAATACTAAAATTCATATTGGATTTGATTCTGCTAATCAATTATATGCTGATTTAGATGCTATTTCAAAAATTAAAAATATTTCAAAAATATAAAATTAATTTTTTATCTATTTATTATTAATATTTCATTTTTTTTAAATAAAAAATTTCACATTTTTAATATTTTCTAACTTAAAAATTAAAACACGTGTTATAATTTTTTATTAATATGAAAAATTATTCATATATCTTTCAATGAAAAAATAATTTTATTTTCCAAAAAAATGAAAAATGAAAAAGAAGAAAATGAAATAATAGATTTTTCGAAAATATTTCAATCAGATTATAATAACCAAGAACATTATCCTGAGAAATATTACAAAGAAAAAATAAAATCAAAGGAAAATTTATGTAAAATATTAAAAACAAATGATGAAAAAGGAATAAATGAAAATGAAAAAGAAATAAATAAATGGCGTTTAGAGAAATATGGAAATAATAAGATCCCTCCAGAAGAACAATTAAGTATAATAAATTTTATTTTAGAATGTTTTGAAGATCAAACTTTACAAGTTTTATTAATTTCTGCTATAATATCATTAATAATAGGATTAATTAAAGATGGAATTAAAACTGGTTGGATTGAAGGAAGTGCAATTTTTTTTGCAATTTTTATTGTTTGTGGAATTTCTTCTTATTTAAATTATAATGAACAAAAAAAATTTCAAGAATTAAATCATGAAAATAAAATTAAAAATGTTATTGTTGTTAGAAATGGAATTAAAAAAATTATTAATTATGAAAATTTAATGGTTGGAGATGTTTTAATTTTAAATATTGGAGATATTATCAATGTTGATGGATTATTTATTAATGATAAAAATAATATTAATAATTATATTTTAGTTGATGAAAGTTCTGCAAATGGAGAAAGCGATTTAATAAAAAAAACAGAAGATTTCTCAATTGAAATAAATAATAATAATAAAGAAATATATAATACACCAATTTTATTATCAGGAACAAAAATAATAGATGGAAATGGAAAAATGATAGTCTGTTCAATTGGAATGAATAGTTTTATTGGAAGAAATAAGCAATTATTAAAAACAGAAAGAACAAAAGAAGAAAATTTAACACCATTAAAAAAGCAATTGACGAATTTATCAAATTTAATAGGAAACTTTGGTTACATAAGTGGAATAATAATAGGAATATCGATAATATTAAAAGATATAATTACAAAATATATAAATAATAAAAATATAATAGATAAAGATAGTATAAATATAGTAATAAATGGATTTATATTATCAATAACAATAATAGTTGTTGCAATTCCAGAAGGACTTCCAATGGCTGTTGCAATTGCTTTAGCTTATTCTTTAGAAAAAATGAAAAATGAACATAATTTAGTTAAAAATTTAAATAGTAGTGAAACTATGGGAAATGTTAATAATATTTGCACTGATAAAACTGGTACTTTAACTAAAGGATTAATGCAAGTCGATAGCTTATTTGTTTTTAATCAAGATATTAATATTAAATATTTAAAACAGTTTAATCATCTTTTTTTGCAAAATATTTTTCAAAATATTTTTTTTAATATTCTAGTTGTTGAAGGAGAAAATGAAAAAAATGAAAAAATTTTAAATGGAGATATGACTGAAAAAGCTCTTTATAATTTTCTTAAAAGTTCTGGTTTTGATGTTAATAGAGATAAAGATATTAAATATATTTTACCTTTTAAATCAGAAAATAAATTTATGGTAACAATTTGTAAAAAAAATAATAGTGATGATTATAATATTTATGTTAAAGGAGCATATGAAATAATAAAAGATTTTATAACTGAAGTAAGAAATATAAATAACGAATTAGAAAATTTTGATAAAAACGAACAAATAATTTCGAATAAAATAGATGAATATACAAATGATTCAAAAAGAACAATAATATTTGCATCAAAAAAAATTACCTCAGAAGAATTAAAATCAAAAGAACTAATATATAAAGAGAAAAATTTATTATTTTTCCAAGAATTTTTAAATAATTTAACATTAGAATTAATAATAGGAATCAGAGATCCAATAAGAGAAGATGTACCAGAAAGTATAAAAAAATGCAAGAAAGCAGGAATAACAATAAGAATGATAACAGGAGATAATATAAATACAGCATTATCAATATCTAAAGATTGTGGAATAATAACAGAGAGTGAAAAGGAAGAAGCATTAAGAATAAAGAAAGAAATATCAAAACTTCTTTCATTAAAAAACCAAAAAATAAAAAACAATAATAATAATATAAATCATTTATCTGAATTTAATAAAATAAAACCAAATGATTTTGAAAGTCCAATAGCATTAGAAGGTAATGAATTTCGTATATTAAGTGGAAACATAAAGAAAGAAATGAATCCAAAAACAAAGAAAATGAAAATATCATTAAATAATATAGAATTATTTAAAAAAACAATAGAAAAATTAAAAATAATATGTCGAGCAACTCCAGAAGATAAATTTCTTTTAGTTTATGGTTTAAAGAAATTAAATAATATAATAGCAGTGACAGGAGATGGAACAAATGATGCACAAGCATTAAAACAAAGTCACATAGGATTTTCAATGGGAATAAAAGGAACAGATATATCAAAAGAAGCATCAGATATAATATTATTAGATGATTCATTTTCATCAATAATAACAGCATTAAAATATGGTAGAAATGTATATGATTCAATAAGGAAATTTATTCAATTTCAATTAACTACAAATTTAGTAGCTGTTTTTATGAGTTTATTAGGTGGTATTATTTTAAATGATTCTCCTTTAAATTGTATTCAAATGCTTTGGGTAAATTTAATTATGGATTCTTTCGCTTCTCTTTCTTTAAGTACTGAAAGTCCTAATGAAAAATTATTAGAAAGAAAACCTTATAAATTAAATGAAAATATATTAACTAAATTTATGATTTGGAATATTATCTCTCAAGCTATTTTCCAAATTTCTATTCTTACTTTTATCTTATTTTATGGTGATATTCTTTTTCATGTTCAATCTGATAGAAATTTATCTCATTTTGAATGGAATGAAAATAATGGATTTCATTTTACTATTTTTTTTAATATTTTTGTTTTTATGCAAGTTTTTAATTCTATCAATGCAAGGAAATTAAAAAAAAATGAAAATGTTTTTGAAGGAATTTTTAATAATTTTTATTATATTTTCGTTCAGTCATTTATTATTGTCGGTCAAATTATTATTGTTACTTTTGGTGGAAGAGCCGTTAGAACTAAAAGATTAACTTTTTATCAACATCTTCTTTGTATTTCAATTTCTAGTTTAACTTTGATTTTTGGCTTTTTAGTTAAAAAAATTATGTGGAATGTTGATGATGATGATAATAATAATGCTGTTAATGATAATCAAAAAGAAAAGAAAGATTAATGTTATATTATTATATATATTTTATAGATAAAGATTTAGAATTTTAATATTTCTAAAATATAAAATTAATTTAAATTTAATTGATTATAATTATTTAAATTTTAAAATGGAATATTTTGAAAGTAATAAAAGTAATTTTTTAAATAAAAAATATTATGATGAGCTTTCTCAAAATGAAAGTGAATTTGATAATGATGATATTAAAATAATAATGCCAAAAACAATATTAAAGACTATTTTAAAACCCACAAACAAAAAAGCAATTACAAACAGAAATTATGATAAAGAAAATAAAGAAATTATAATAATTGGAAAAAAAAGGAAAAAATCATAAAAAAAATTTAAATCAATATATTATTATTTTATAAAAAGTATTTAAAACAAAAATTTATTTTTTCTTTGTTTTATTATTTGAAATTCGAAAAAAACAATATTGAAAAAAAATGAATATTAAAAAATATCCTTTCAAAATAATCTTCTTTAACTTTTGAAACATTATAAAAAACACTATAAAATATATTAAAAACATATGATTTACATAAAATTTAACCGATTTAATTAAGTCCAAATTTTCCTATTATTAATGATAAAATAATAAACACTGTCATTATTCCATATAAAATAATATAATTTATTAAATCTTCATAAAACATTGCAAAATATTGCCAAAAAATTCCAAAAGAAAAAACCATTAAACTTGAAATTAAATTTGAAATATTTTTAATTTCTTTTATTTTTTGTCCTTTTGATTCATTGCTAAACACTTTAATATTATAATATCCTATAATAACAATATTACATTCATTTCTGAGTAAAACAGCAAAAAAAATAAAATATAATAAAAGTTTAATTTGAATAATGTTCCAAACATATAAAACATTAAAAAGTAAAGTTGAAAAAATTAATAAATAAACAGTACCTAAATAAGTTAAATCTTTATATTGTTTATTTTTAATAGATTTTGAAATAATAATTTTATTAATAGAAGATAAAATCATTTGAAAAAAATGATAAAAAGACAAAATACAAAATAAAGTAGTTGGTTTATTATGAGTCAAATTTTTCATTTTATAACATTTAAAAATAAGTAAAATAATAGAAAAATGATTAATAAAATATAAAAAAGAATAAATAATAAGTAAATTAAAATATTTGGTTTTTTTTGAAGTAGAATCTTTAGCAAGAGAAACAACTCTATTAGTCATATTAACAATATTATTATTTAAAGAATTATTAGGATTATGTTTAGGAGTATTATTAGAAAAATTTGTATTTGTATTAAATGATAAATTCATACCTAAATATTTTTTTTTCCCAGAATTTGTTGTTTGATTAACTAATTCTTTTTTATTTCCCATTTTCTTAAAATTTCCTATTCCATTTGATGAGTTAATTAATTGATTATTTCCTCCTATTGTATTTATTCTTAATTTTTTTTTATTTCCATTATATGGAGTTATATTATTATTATTATCTTTCACTATTATATTATTATTTGATGTATTTACCATTGAATTTAATTTATTATTTATATTTATTGAATTATCTATTGAATCTGAATTTAATCTTTTAAAATTTTTATTACTTACTGAACCATTGTCTGTTGTCTTTTTTGGAATTTGATTATTATTATTATTATTGTTATTTATACTAAAGTTATTTAAAAATTGAAAATTTTCATTTATATTTTTTAATTTCTCTTTTGAATTATATAATATGTTATTCTGATAAAATAATTGGTCTTTATTTGAACTTTTTTCTCTTTCACTAAAATCAAGTTCATTAGGTTGATTAAAATATTGTCCATTAAATTTTTTCTCAAATTTACATTTAAATTTGAAAATATAAAGAATTAAATTTATAATATTAATAAAGCAAAAGAAGAAAATAAACAAATAATATTGTTTTTTATTGATAAAAATACAAATAAAAAATAAAATAAAAGAAACAAAATGTTGAATAAAAGTCATAGTTTGAATAACTTTTGAAATTTGAACCAAAGAAAATAATTCAAACATAGAATTTACAGTATAAATATATAAATTATTAAACATACCAGATAATAATCTAATAAAAATTAATATTTTAATATTTTCTTCATTTTTCGAAACAAAAAAACAAAAAAAACAATTTGAAAAAGAAATTAAAAATAAAGAAATTGAAACTGAAATATGAATACCAAAAATTCGAGTAAATTTATTCCAAAATTGAGAAAAAAGTCCTTTTGAAATTTCATAAATTGAAAAAAAACTAAAAATATATAATATCAAAATAAAATTTAAAGAATCAAAAGAAAACAAATAATAAATAACCCAAGGTTGAATATAAAAATAAGTAATAATATTTGTACAAGATAATAAAAATAAAATAATATATTTCAAAGGAGTTTTCAAAATTTTTCCAATTTCCATTTGATAAAAATATATTAAAAAATAAATATAAACAAATGTTTAACTTATTAATTTTAAATTTAAAAACGGGAGGAAAAAAATTAAATATAAAAAATAAAAAAATTAAAAAAATCCAAAAAAAAGAAAAAAAAATGGAAGAAATAGATACAAACTCATCATCAAAACAATCTTTTTACTATATTTTTCATTCTCCCTTAGACAAAGTATACAATATATTTCGAACTCCGAATTTATTTACAACTACATTTTTTCAAAACATAAAAATAATATCAATGAAAAGAGAAACAACATTAGATGACGCAGGAAACGAAATATCAGTAATATGGAATAATTCCTTAAATTTTAATTTTAGAGTAGATAATACAGTAAATTTACCATATTTTAAATCTTTCACTCATAAAAGTTTAAATAATCCTCCTTCAACATCAGATTTTATAAATACTTATTCTTTCTTTTGGAATTCTACAGATAAAGTAACAATATTTAAATTTATTGGAACTCAAGATGATTCTGAACATAAAAATATTATTTGTGATTATATTATGGAAAATAAAGATTCTATGTGTTTATCAACTGAAAATTATTTAATGAAAACTGTTAATAATTTAGAAGAAAATGAAAGTATTTCTATTGATAAATCTATTGATGATGTATGGAAATTTGTTTCTGATATTAATAATCAAATATATTTTTATCCTAATAATCAAATTAAAATTAATATTTTAGATGATGAAAAATTCGAAATTATTGATACTGAAAATAATACTGTAATGACTTTTAAAGTTTCTAAAATGGAAATGAATGATGATAAAAAACAATTTCAATGTGAATTAATAAATTCAACTGTTTCTTTACCTAAACAAAAAGTTCTTATTTGCTTAGTTAGAATGGATGAAAATCAATGTTTTGTTATTTTCAAACATATTATTTTAGAATATATTCCTTTTGATATTTTAATGAGTTATTCTTCTACAAAAAAAAAAGTTTTGAGAAACATTAAAAGTCTTCTTGAAAAAAAACCTTTTAAACAGGAACAAGGTGAAAAAATATTTGAACAATAATCAAAGGTAATATTAAATTATAAGAAATATAAATAAACATTTAATGGAATATATAAAAACTACATTTCTTATATTAAATAATATTAAAAAAACTTAAAAAAAATAAATTTCAATTTAAAGCATAATAAAATTTTTATACAATTATTTATTTTTTACTTAATTTTGCAAGAATTTGTAAAATTCTAATAAAAAGTTGAATAATATCGATATAAATATTTAAAGCAGCAAGAATATAATCATCAATATTATATCCTCTTCCAATTTTATTATAAATTAACTGAGTATCATAAATTAAATAAACAGAATAAACAAAAATTCCAAGAATTAATTCAAGAGAATAAACAAAATATAAACGAGTGAAAAAAGCACAAAAGAAAAATTCAATTAAATTACATATTAAAATTAAAACAAAGCATTTTCCAACAGAAAATTCATTTTTCGTTTTCAAAGCATAAACAGTTAAAGCTAAAGTAACAATCATAGTTAAACAAACTGCTAAAATAATAATTTGAGGATTTAAAAAAGCACAAATAAAAGAAATCATATAACTTAAAGAAAAAGTATAAGTAAATAATATTATATAATTATATGGTGTTACCCTTAATAAATTATTTCCAAAACAACTATTTATTATAATCACAAAAACTAATCCTATTTGAATTATAAAACTCAAGTTAATTAAATATTTATTTGCTATTATAAATTCATTTATTGATTTTATAAAAGTTAATGCACACATTAAAAATGTTATTGTTAATTGAATTGAAAGAATTCCATAAACTTTTCTTATAAAATTTAATCTAATTGAATTTTCTATTTGTATTACTTCATTTGTTGATATATCAAAATCATAATTGTTTTTTATTGGAACATTATTATTTTGAGGAATATCTATTGGATAGGAATTTATTTCATTTTTTTTCTCTATTTCATAATTTTGTGGTTCTTCTTCAACAAAATCTTTCATTTTTTTTATTTATTATAATTATTATTATTTTTTTATAATATAGATTATACTAAAATAAAAAAATAGATAACTTCTTTAAAAAAAAAATATATAAAAATATAATTAAAAAATAAATTAAATAAAAAAACTTTAATCATCATCACTATCATCACTATTAAAAACTTTTCTTGTTCCTTTAACATCCTTATTAATTTTTCCACTAATATTTAAATCAGATTTTTTATCTTTATTAAAAGTTTTAGAAACACTTTTATCAACTCTTAATTCCCTTCCATCAAGTATAAATCCATTTTTGGAAATAGCATTATTCATTCCTTCTTGACTATCAAAATCAATATGAGCAAAACCTTTACTTTTTCCTTCTTTATTTTTAGTAATTCTAATATCTAAAATATTTCCACAATCAGAGAATAATTTTTTTAAACCATCTTCATTACTTTTAAAAGATAAATTTCCAACAAAAACAGAAAATTTTTCTCCAGTATAATTTTCTGTTTTTTTAAATTGAACTTGTTTTTTTTCAGGTTTCTCATTAGATAAAGTAATTCCAATTGGTCTTCCATCTAATTCTAATTGACCTGAATTAATTACTTTTTCTGCTGATGATGGATTTTTAAACTTACAAAATCCTACTCCTTTTGAACGACCTGTTTGTTTGTCATATACTATTTTTGTTGATTCTACTTCACCATATTTTTGAAAATAATTTCTTAATGATTCTTCTGTTGTTGAATATGATAAATTCTTTATAAATATTTCTGGCCATGTTCCTGATGAATATCTTATTTTTTTTATTTCTCTTTCTTTTTTTAATTCTTCTTCTTCTTCTTCTTCTTTTTCACTTTCTGAACTCTTTTTTTCTTTTTTTTCACTTTCTTCATTTTTTTCTGGTGAAGAATTTTCAGATGAAGAATCTTTGATTTTTTTTAATTTTTTTGCTTCTTTTTTTTCTTCTTTTTCATTTTCTAAATCTACTAATTTTTTTTTATTTTTTTTCACTTTTTTATTTTTTATTTCTTCTTCTTTTTCTGATTCTTCATCTTCAGATTTTTTTTTTATTTTTTTCTTATTTATTTCTTCTTCATCAGAAGATGATTCTATATATTTTTTTATATTTTTATTCATTTTTTTTTCCTTTTTTTCACTTTCACTTTCAGATTCATTTTTTTGTTTTTTTTTTGCTTTTGAGTCTTTTATTTTTTTTCTTTCTTTTTTTTTAGAAATTACTTTTTCTTCTTTACTTTCTTCTTCACTTTCTTCTTTTTTTTCTTTTTTTTTTTCTGATTTTTTTATTTTTACAACATTTTCATCTTCTGAGTCAACATCCGATAATTCATCATCTAAATTTTTTTTATTCTTACTCATAAAAATGAATGAAATAAATATTTTTTTTACAATGATAAATAATTAAAAAAAAATAAATAATTTATTTTATAATTTTAAAACTTATTATTTTATTATGAATGGCAAAAATTTCTTCTAATAAAGAAGCAATATTTTCTAATTCATTATATTTCTCATTAAAATTATTAATATCATTTTGTAATGAAGGTAATTTTTCTGGTGCAATATATTTTAATTCTTTTTCATATAAAGTATTAAAATCTTTTAAAAAATATTCTATTGATTTATTAAAATTTATAATAGTTTTAAATAATTCCATTTCATCTTCTTTTGAAATTATATCATAATTTATATTTAAAGTATTTAATTTTTCTAATTTTCCATCAACTTTTTTAATTAATAATTTAGTTTGTTCAATATTATCCATAAAATATTTATTATTTATTTTATTATCTTTATTTATTATATTTCCATTTATTTCAGGAATAAATAATCTTATATCATCTTTAAATAATCCAATTTTATTTTTATCCATAAAAGATATTAAAGAAATAGATTTATTAATTTCATTAAATTCAATTTGATTATTAGATTTAATATTAATATATTTAATAGTAAAATTAATTAAATTTAATAAACATTTCTGATTATTAATATCAGTTGATAAACCTAAAATATTATCTTTAGTTTCATTTATTCCAAAAAATTTAAATAAAATTTGAAGACGAGATATTTGTTCTTCATTATTAATAAATATATTATTTATTAACTCTCCTTCCATTTTATGAAACAGCCATTCAATTGTATCTTTCCTTATTTGTGTAGGAGAAATCAAACTTTGCCAAAATAAATTATTATCATTTATAGTAAAAGGATATTTTAAATATTCTAATTTTAATAAAATTTCTTCCATATAAAATTTAAAAAAAAACAAATTAAAAAAATAATTAAATAAAGAAAATAGAAAATAATATTTTTTTCACCAAATAAAATGCATTAATATTCTATTTAATATAAAGCAAACAACTATTTTAAATAATGAAAACTTAAATTTAAAGCAGGAGAATTTAATCTTTGAATATATTCATCTTCTTTTTCATTATCTAAATTCAAATTATTTTTTTCATTTAAATCAAAATTAAAATTAGTATAAAAAACATTGATAGTTGGATCATCATTAAAATCTTTAATTCCTAAATAAGTATCTTCCAAATTATTATAATTAAAATTTTCTTTCCTAAAATACTTTATATCATTATTTTGATTATTCCTAGAATAAATTATTGGAATTTTATTTAAGTATTCTCTTAATTTTTCAATAATATTGATTTCAGTTGAATTTTCTAAATTATATTCATTTATAAAATTCTCAATGACTAAATTTCCTTTTTCTTTAATAAATTCTTTAAATAAATTAATAGAACCAAATTGACTAAATAACCAAAGAAAATATTTTGTATTAAAAGATTTAAATTCATAATTTTTATATTTCATAGGAGGAAGTAAATTAGAACAACAAAAATTTTTCCAAAATTCAAGTTCTGGGGAAAAAATAATATTATTTGATTCTTTCTGAAATTTTTCTTTTACATAATTTCTAAATTTTCGAAAAATCTTCTTATCAATATTTTCTTTCTTTAAAAACTTAGGATTAAAAGTTTTTAAAAAAGGATCTGAATTTTTAAAGCGTTCATTTTTAAAAGAAATTTTAGGAAAATAATCTCTTGAATATTTATTAAAATTAGAATAAGAATCATATAAAAAATTATCATTTAAATGATTATTATTTTTAATGTTTTTATTATGAAAATCTGCAATACTTAAATCTGAAGTTTTTAAATTATAATTTGAATTATTTTCTTCTAAATTTTTATTTTCTATATTTTTTAAATCATTTTCTGTTTCAACTTCCATTTGAAAAGGATCATAAATTTTATTGTTTTGTTCTTCTTCAAAAATCTTATTGATGGATTTATCTTTTAATTTATAATTTTTTTCAATATGAAATATTTGATTTTTCTTTTTAAGATAATCAAAATAATAGTCTTCTAAATCATATAAATCATTTTCATTAAAAAAAGTATTATTTAATAAATCATAATTTATTCTTTCTATTTCTTCTTTTTCATTTATTTTTCTTGAATTTGAACATAAAAGTTCATCAATTTTATTTAAAATTATTTCAAAATTATTATTTAAATAATTTTCTAAAATAAAATCTTCTTTTTCTTCTTCTTTCGGTCCAAAATTTTTCTTGAATAAAAATTCATATTTTTTACAAATCGGAAAGATAAATTTATCAAAAATAATATCACTCTCATTTTTTTTGTTAATTTTCTTCAAAGCAAAAAACCAACATTTATAAATATAAAAGAGGGTTTTAGGATAATGATTAAATAACTAAAAAAAAGTTAAAAAAAGTGATATTTTACATTTGGAAATGTTTGAAAAAGAAAATTAATTAATTTTGCAAATTCACATTGATTTCCAAAACAATAAATTAATTTTTTAAACATAACTCTTTCATTATTTTTTTCCTTTGTTTCCATAAATTTTCCAACATGAATACTATTATTTGATTCTATTTCAATCATTTTTTATATTTAAATATATCTATTTTTTTATTATATATTTTTTTTTATTGTATTTCTTAGCTACTTGAAAATTATTTTTCAATTAATTTATTCCTTATTTTTATTTTAGTTAAAAAAATTATAAATGGTTGAAGTAACTTCAATTATAGAAAAATCAAATTTAGAAAAATTAATGGAACAAGGGGAAGAATTAAAACTTTTACATGAAGAAATTGCTCATTTAAAAGAAGAAAATTTAAATTTAAAAACAGATAATAATACTTTAAGAAAAAATATTTATATTTTAAAAGCAGAAAATGCTTCAAATGCAGTTTCAGAAAAAGCAATGAAAGAAAAAGATGAATTTATTGAAAAATTATCAAATGATATTATTAATCAACAAAAAGATTTTAATAGTTATAAAACTTTACAAGAAGCAAATTTTGAAAAAGAAGTTCATCAAGTTAATTTACAACAAGAAAATTTAAAATATAAAATGGAAAATATAAGTAAAATTGAGAATTTAAATAATATTTTTTATTATAAGATTTTGGAATTAGAAGATATAATAAAAAATTTTTCAGATGAAGAAAAAAAAAAATTAGAAAATATGGAATTAAAGCATCAAAATAAAATGGCAAAATTTAAGAAAAAAATGTTAGATTATTTAAAAGATGAACATGCAAATTTTGGATTAAATTCAAATAAACAAAATGAATTAAATAATAAATTAAATATTCTTCATGTACAAGAATTAAAAAATGAATTAGAATATCAATCAAGAATAATAGAAAATTTATTAAAAGAAAGAGAAATATTAAAAAGAAAAGTAGCAGATTTAACAAATGATGTTAAAATTTATATGAATGTTACAAATTGTTTAGAACAAAAAAATAAAGAATTTCAAGATAAATTACATGAAATAAGTAAACCAATAAAAAATAATAAATCTCATTCTCCAAATAATAATAATATTAATACTTTTAATATTAGTCATAGTAATAATATTCATTCAAGTTCAAATCATTTATTTAGTAAAAATAGTTCTGGTCAAATTAATTTAAATAATATAATTAAATTTAAACCAAGTCCAATTATTGATATTAGGAATTATCATAAAAAAAAAAATTCTTCATCAAATAATAATCAAAGTGATAAATATTTAATAACAAAGGAATTATTAAACAAGGAAAAAATAAAAGAAAATTATAGATTAAAATATGAAACAGCGCAATCAAAATTAGATTTCATAAATAAAAAATATTCAAATATATTAAAATTATATGATTCAGCTCTTGAGAAAATATATAATAATTACATAAATAAAAATAATGAAAATATATATTTAAATTTAGAAGATTTTTCAGAATGTGATTTTGAAAAAATGAATCCAGAACAAAAATACGCAGTTTTAGTTCAAATGATAAATACTATTTTTCCTATAGTTAATAAAAATTCAATTGAAAGTGAATTTTTAAATCAAAAAATACCAACAATAAAAACTAAATATTATTTAGGAAATAATAATAGTAGAACTTCAAATAATTTCTGTCATTCAAATATTTCTTTAGGAGAAAATAGTACTTTTGGTTCTTCCATTTTAGATAATTTTGCTAAAAATTCTGTTAAAGCTTTTAAAAAAATTAAAATGGAACCTTTAAGTGAATTGTCTTATAGAAGAGCAAAAATTTTACTACAAGATAATCAAATTAGATTAAAAACTTTTTCTATTTTTGATTAAGTAATTTTCTTTATGTAATTAAATTATTTTGTTTTTTTTATTTTGTGAAAATTAATGGATAATTTTTTATTAGAATAAAATATTTAAATTATATTCTTTAATAAAAAAATTAAAAAAAAATGAAAAAAACAAATACAATAAAAACAAATACAAGCGTAAAAGAACCTCAATCAGTAATTACAAATAATACAACAAAAATAGAAATAAATAGAATATCTAATCAATATAATGAAATAAAAGATTATCAAGAACATTTAGAAGAATTAATTCATAATGAACAAATTCAAAGATTAAATATGGATAAAAAAACTAGTTTAATGAATGAAAATTTAAATTCAGAAATAAATAATATGAAAAAAGTAATTTCTGATTTAAGTAAAACTTTATTTGAAAATTTAGAAAATATTAAAAATGATATTTTAAAAGATGTAAAAAATAATAGTGAAGCTTTTTTAAATTCTTTTCAATCTTCTATGAAAAATTTAGAAGGTTACGATAGACAAAACAATAATATGAATAATAATAAAAATTTTAAATTAAATGAAGTTGAAAATAAATTAATTGTTCTTGAACAAGTCACAGGAAATCAATTTTCAAAAATTAAAAAAGAAATAAAGGAAAATTCAAATAATATAAATTTACTTCAAAATCAAATAAATAATAATAATCAAATTTTATTAAATGATATAAAAGATATAAAAGAAGATATTATTTTTTTAAAAAATGAAATAGAAAAATTAAAAGCTAATAAATTAACTTATAATAATGATATATTGAAATTAAATCAAGATATAAATAAATTAAATGAAAAAAGTGAAAAAATTTCTCATAATATGGATTTATTAATAAATGATGTTCAAAGTAAAATTAAACATTTTGAAAATATAAATAATATTTTAAATAATGATTTTATTTCAATTAAAAATGATATAAATAATCAAGTTGAAGAATTAATGTTAAATTCAAATAAAAATTTCTTGAAATTACAAAATGAATCTTTAAATGAAATAAATGATATTAAAAATCAAATGGAAAAATTTCATATGAATATAATTCAAGAAAATCAAAAATTTATTAATTATAATCAAGATCAATTAAAAAATCAAAGTAGTAATATTAAACAATTGTTTGAATATACTAATGATGATATTGATGTTTTAAAAAAAAAATCAGAAACTTTAGAAAGTGTAATTAGAAATTTGAGAAATGAAATGGAAAATAATATAAATAATGTTGAAGCATATTTAAGTGAAAAATGTGATGAATTATTTAAAAATTTTAATCAAGAAAGAATGATAAATTGTTAAAAAAATACAAATAAAAATAATTGTTTTTTTTAAAAAATTATTTAACACTCTTTTTATATATATTTTTTTTTAATATATTTATTAAAATTAAATTGCTTTTGAAAAAAGAAATTACATTTAATATCAATAAATATATTTTTTTATTTGAGATATAAATAATAATATACTTTGAATTACTTAAGAATTGAAATTGAATGTTTTAATTATTATATCATTTATATTTGAATTTAGTTAAAGTTGATATACCTTTTATTAAAGAAGATAATAGATTTTTATCTTGTTTAAAAAATTTTGAAAAATATACTTTTAAATAATTTTGAATTTCAATAAACCAATTTTATTTGTACTAAAGAATTTTATCAGTTAAATTAAAACATAAAACTTTTATTATGCTTTTAACGAATTTCGGCAAAATAATCTTTTTATAAATAAATGAATCTAAAAACAAAAATAAAATCAATTTTAGAAAATATAAATTATACTTTATTAAGTAATTTATTCTCTGATTATACTCTTGAAATTGATATTGAAGAAAAATTTCATGAATTCATAATTCAAAAAAAACATAAAATTTTCCTGCTGCTTATAATTTTTTTAATCATATTTCAAAATATTCTGAATATATAATATCAATTAAATTAACAGTTTCTGAAGTTGATGATTTAAAAGAAATAATTTTAAAAAAGAAAAAACAGAAATTGAAAATAATAAAACAATATCATTTGAACATGAGTATTTTATGAATTTATCAAAAGACATTATTTCAAATAATAAAAATAAAATATTAAAAGATGATGAAAATACAATTTCAATTTCATTTTCATTCTTTTAATAATAACAAATTACAAAGAATGAAGTTGAAAATTTAATAAAAATGTTATAATGTATAAATTTTCAAATTATAGAAAGTTTATCACTAGATAAATTTCCTCCATCTTCATATTTGTTAATTTAAAAAATTTGGTGTTATATTTTCTAAAAAATATAAATTTTATTTATCTACAATAAAATATAAAAAAATGAAGCTAATTTTTCTAATTGTATTAATAGGAGAAATAATGAACAAGAATTCAAATATAGAAAAAAATAGCAAAAACATATTTTTATCGGTGTATGAAAATTTAGTTTTAAATTATCCAAAAGTTGATGTGAAACCTGAAGATGTTATTTATCATTTAAGTAGTGAATCTGAAAATTATAAACAAGCATGGTTAATAATTTCTATGACTATGTTTTGTGGTTTATTAGTTTATATTATACCTATATATTTAACTGAAAAAGATCATATTGGCCCATATCCATTATGGTTACATAATTTTTATTGTGCTGCTGATTTTATGGGAATTTGGATTTTTCTTGAAGCTTATAGAAAACATCATTTTTTATTCTTTGCAATTGTATCAATGGGCGAAGCTACTTGGGTTTTAATGGAAATATTTTGTCTTCAAAGAAGCATAAAGTATGAATCACATTTATATTGGAAAGATGGAACATCTTTAGGTAAAAAGGTATTGGATATTTTAATACAAATAATAATCTTTTATTCCGGACTTAATCTATTAAGATACGAATTAAATGATACCATTATGTGGAAATTTTGGATTTTCACACAAGTCTTTATCACAATAGTACCAGGCTTAGAATTAGAAAAAAGAGGATATCGAAATGGGAATAATATATATCTTCATATAGTATTAATTATTGTTGCAATATTTTCATTTAATCCTTGGTGTAATATGTGGAAAGTAGTATCTCCCAAATATTTTTCATTAAGTGCTAATCCTTGGTATTATATTATAGGATTTGTGTCATTTATGATGAGTTTAAGAGGGTTATTTATTTATTTAAATTTGCCAGAAGTAGAAATGAATAAAATTAAAAAAAATTAGATATCATCTGACGTCATTTAAATTAAAAAAAAAAAAATTTTATAATAAATTAAAAATAAAATATGGGAATTGGGGATTAGGGATTGGAGATTGGGCCCAATCCCCAATCCCCAATTTCCAATCCTCAATTTTTTATTATATAAAAGTAAAAATATTTGACCATCACAGTATAGAAAGTATAACAAACAAATTAAAAATATTAATACAATATATGATAAAAATATTAGATAATTGTGATAATGTAAATTATATTTTTAAAATTTCTTTATCTAACATTTAAGATTTTATTTCAGGAAAACATAATTATAGATTAATTGATACATTTGATTATTTTTTTTAGTAAAAAGAAATTTAGAAAATTTATATCCTGATAATTTTATTTATGATTTTAAATATATTAATCAATTAGATAATTATTGGAAAACAAAAACTAAAAATAAATTATATGAATGTTTAAATGAATTATATATAAAATGGAATATGTCTCTTCAAAAAAGAAAAATTGCTATTGTAACAGAAATGTCTATAAATGAAAACAATGAAGAATTATTAAATGAATTAGAAAAAGAATATAATGAAATAAATATAATATTAAATGAAATTAAAGATAATAAAGATAATATTATTTATCCAAATAAATTAACTGAATATAGTAAAAATGAAAATATTCAAAAATGTTTGATAAATACTTTTAAAAAAGAAAATAAGAAAATATATTAAAACAAAAATTCACTTACCATAAGATATTTAATATAAATTTAGATAATATTGAAGATTGTTTACGTTTTTTATACGCTTATTCAATTGATGAATCAAATATCAAAAATAGAATAATGGATAAGAATATTGAGGATTGTTTTATTGATTGTAAAAATAATTTAAATCAATTAAAGAATATAAAAGATAATACTTTAGAAGAAGATTTATATTATATAATTAATAGTAATGAATTTTATCTAAATTTATTGAAAATTTTACATTCTAAGAGTGTTAAAGAATATTTAAATAATAAAAGTTTATTTGAAGAAATAATGTAAAAATAGTAAATGATGATAATTATGATGATAATTTAATTAAAGAATATAATATATTTCTTGAAAAAATGAATGATGTTAATTTTATGAAAAATATAATATATTTAATTTATTTACCTGAAAAAATTAGAGCATTTGTAAATCATAATCAAAGAATATTTTTAAATTGTATATAGAATTATCAGAAGAATTAAAAAAAAATAATTCAATAAAAAATATAATATTTATAAGTTACATATATTTAATTATTAATTATGAAATAGTTGATTTACTTAGATTTATAGATGAAAGTAAAAATTATTGTTTAGAAGATTTATCATCAACTCCAAAAAATAAAGAATGTGGTGAAATGTTTATATATTATTTATTTGGTCACTATAAGATTAAAAAAATTAATTTAAATCAAGCAATAATAATAAATAAAATAGAAAATTGGGATAATTTAGAAATATTAAGAAGAATATTTAAACAATTTATCTATAAAATATGTTAACAAATATAATTCATTTAAATAAATTATGTCAAATTTGTTTGAGTCCTAAATTCAGAGAAGATGAATCAAATGGAATAAGAAACTAAAAAATTTTACTTGAATTTGAATAGAAATAATCATGATTTTATTAATGTTCTCAATGTGGATATATAAGTGAAATAAGATGTTTATAACTTTTAATTAATCAAATATAACTTAATTAAATGAAATAAATAAATTGATATTAATAATTATTTTAAAATATTAAATATAATGAAAAAAAAAGAATAATTAAAAATATTATATTTATTTATTTTTTCATATACCTTATAGATAATTTTGCAAGTCTTTCAAAAGGAAGTCTTGAAATTTGTCCTAAATCAATATTAATTCTATTAATATTATATTGATTTAATCTTTTATTAATTATATTATATTGATTTGAAATTTCTTTTTTTAACGAATTTGTCATACTAACATTTCTTTTCCTTTCTGAGTTAAAAGTATTTTTATTTAATTTTTTATTTATATTTTCAGTATTAATAACTTTTTTTTCATAATTATTATATTTTTTTTCATCATTAAATAATGAAATATTAAATTTCTTTTCATTACTTAAAGAAATTCTTTTATGTTTTTTATTATCAACTGTAGAAGCCAGTATTCTAAAATCCCAATTAACTTCTTCTTCTATTAAATCTTTAAATTCATTTTGAATATTAATATAAATATTATTAACATCATTATCTTTGAAATATATTTCATAAGAATTTTCTTTATAATATATTTTATTAATATTTCTACTAAATTTAATTATTGCTATTGCATTTAAAAATGGAGAATAATCAGGAAAAGTATTATTCTCAATATATAAATATAATATTGATTTACATGTAAATAGAATTTTCGGGTCTTCATTTAATAAAAACATATTTAAATAATCATAAACTGTAGTATAAACTAAATTATAATCTAATAAATATAAACATTTATTTTCAAAAAGAGAATAATATGGATATTCATTTTTAATTGAACTTTTTATTATTTTTTCACAATAATCAAAATCACCAATAAATTTAAATGATAAAAGAAAACAACAAATTGAAAGATAAATTCTATTTTTTTCTATTATTATTACTATTTTATTTTTTGATAATATTATATCTAAATATAATATACTTAAGTAAAAAATATCTAAGTTATTTGGTATTGATTTTAAATATTTATTTGATAAATTTTTTATTTGGTGAATTATTTCTTTTCTATAATTTATATATGAATTTTTAGATTTATTTTGGTATTTTTGAAAAAAAAATGGGTTTATTTTTATTTTTGATTTTGATATTATCAATTCTATTTCAGAAGAAGAAAAATCATTCATTAAAAATTATAAAAATGAATTATATGAAAAAAATTTATTTTTTATTAGAATAAAAATAATATTTTAAATCTTTAAAATAGCATATTCATACAAACTTATACTCCCAAATTAGAAAACTATTTTAATTAAAAAAAGAAAAATTTACAAAAAAAAAAATGAAGTAAGAAGTAAGTAAAATATAACAATAATAATTTTATTTTTCATCACTTAAATAAAGACTAGCAGCAAAAGGCATTCCTCTTCTAATTTTTAAACTAGCCTGAATAAATTTATCTTTTAATTTATCATTTCCAATAAAAGAAGCACAATCAATTAAAGATTTAATAAATTCATCTAATCTTTTAATTACTCTAACTAAATTTCCTTCAAAAACAGAAGAATTTTCAATTAATTCATTAAAACTCATTTGATTAGCCCATTTATAAATTAAATAAATAAATTCAGGTTTAAATTGATTGATATATTTTTCTTTATCAATATTAACTTTACATTCAATTAATATATCAGAAATTCTCTGTGCTGAAATTTTCAAATCTTCATAAAATTTTTTTAAATTCTCATATCTCATAAATTTATTCATTTCTTCTTCTTTAATTCCACTTGAACCACCTTCATTAATTAAATAGATTGTTAATATTGAAGCTAATTCTTCAGGATTTAAATCATTAAATTTTCCTGAAAATAATGTTTCTGTTATTAATAATTCATCTACTCCTGATATCATACATGCTATTTTTCCTTTTTGAGTTAATATATCATTTTCTATAAAATCTAATCTTCTTAATACTCTTTTCATTGATATTAAATCTTCTTGAAGAACTAATTCTTCAGTTTTATTTATTTTCTGAATTAAAGTTTTTATTTCTTGACGAGAATTTTTCTTCTTTTTAAAATCTAATATTTTTTCATTATTTAAATTAATGTTATATTTATTATAATATTCTGTTTCTATTTCATTTTTTCTTTTTTCTAATCTTTTTATATTTAATGTCTTTTCTCTTATTAATTGATTATCTTCTATATTATCAAGATCCATATCATCAACTGGATCCATCATTTTAATATTATATTCGAATCTTTCTAAAATTGAAAAAAATATATTTTCCATTAATTTTAAATTGTCTTTATCTTTTAAATTTTCTGGAATTTTCACTTTCACTGGACTCAAATTTTCTATTAAATCTTTTGTTATTGGTATTATACCAATTTTACCAATTTTTTCATTTATATTTCCTGGTAATAAATTATTTTGAGTATCTGTATAATTACTTAAATAAACTAAAACATCTATTATTAATAATTTATTATCATTATTGATTTCTGTCATTTCATATTCTTCTTTATTATTATTATTTAATGATAAATTATTTAGATTATTTGAAAAATTATCATCATCACTTTCATTTAATTCTATTATTTTATCTTCATTTTTTTCTCCTTTTAAAATTTCACTTTTCATAATTTTTTTCTTAGCTTTTTCACTATATTCAACATTTTTCATTTTATAAGCAATAACAATTCCGTAATTAAAATTATATAATTTAAGTAATCTTCCAGTGACAAGAAAAGGAATTAAATTTTCATCTTTAATGAAAATATCTCTAATTTCCTTATTTAAATTATCAATTAAATTTTGAACATCAATAAATTTTTTAACATATTCATCTTTTTCAAAATCACTTTGAAACTGAATTAAAAAATTAGAATATTTCTGGATTAATTCTTTTTTTAAAATCGGAACACTTCTTTCACTTTGAAATTGTCTAAAACTTCTTTTAACTATATATTCACTTTCAAGACCTTCAATTTTATATAAATTAACTAATTGATTATAATTAAAATGAAAGCTAGAATTTAAAGGATCAGCTTTTCCACAGAGAATATTTTTACATTTTTCAAATTCAATTTTATTATTAAAAATAACGATAGAAATTCCCATATCATCAATTCCTCTTCTTCCAGCTCTTCCACTCATTTGAATATATTCTCCTCCTCCTAAATAACGTCTTTCTTCTCCATCGAATTTTTCAATTTGTGTAAAAACAACAGTTTTTGCAGGCATATTAATTCCCATTGAAAATGTTTCAGTTGAAAATAAAATTTTAATAAATCCTTCTTGAAAAATTAATTCTACACATTCTTTTAATATTGGTAACATTCCTCCATGATGTATTCCTATTCCACGAAGTAGAATCGGGAGAAGAAGTTTTATTTGAGGAGAATTCTTGTCTTCTGAACTTAATGTCTCTATTGCATTGTTGTATATTAAACTTATTTTCTCTTTCTCTGAATTTGTTGTAAAATCTTTCTTACATAATTTCAATGCATGGTCTTCACATTCTTTCTTTGAAAATGAAAATATTATTGCAGGAGATAAATTCTTTTTTATTATTAATGTTACTACTTTTAATATGTCATCCTCATTTTTAGTTTTCTCTGATATTTTTATGTTCTTTTTGTGGTTTTTCTTATTTTCTAATGATATTGTTTCTAAACTTAATTGGTCATTTAAAACTTTTATCGCATTTTTAAAATTATTTTCCTTAAATTTCCCATTTTTATCAACACATAAATAAATAGCATTTCCATTATGAGGATAAATATAATGTTGTAAAGGAACAGGTCTAAAATCAGTATAAACAACATTACAAGGTTGTTTCTTAATTCTAGAAATCCACATAGCAAATTCTCTTGCATTTGGGATAGTTGCACTTAAAAAAACATAATTAATTTTATTTGATAAAAGAATCATTGTTTCTTCCCATATAACACCTCTTTCTTTATCTCTCATATAATGAACTTCATCGAAAATAACCCAAGCCATTTCCTTTGTGATTTCACTTCCTTTAAAAAGCATATTTCTTAATATTTCAGTAGTCATAACAATACAACTTGAATTAGGATTCATAGTAACATCACCAGTCATTAATCCAACATCATTGAATTCTTCTTTTAATTCTCGATATTTTTGATTTGAAAGTGCTTTTATTGGAGAAGTGTAAATTACTCGTTGGTGATCTCTTAATGACATTGCTATAGCATACTCAGCTATCACTGTCTTACCTGCAGAAGTGTGAGCTGCAACCAAAACACTTTCATGGTTCTCAAGACACGAGATTGCTCTCTTTTGGAACTCATCCAATGGGAAAGGGTAAATCTTTGCAGGAACTTTCTTGTGAGATGGTTCTGAGAAGAAGGAGTTTGTTTTGTTTGTGTTTTCTTCATTTTTGGGAAAATTGTTATTTTGTGAATTTTTTATTTTTTCTAATTCTTCTTTTGATGGATCATGAATGTTCTCATGATATCCTCCTTTAAATTTTTCTGTTTTTATTATCATGTTCATATTTTCTGGAAGAAGAGTACTGTCTGAATCTTCATCTTTGGGAATATTTGATGATGGAGAAGAAAAATTGAAATTTGGGAAAATTTTTTTTATTTGGTTTTGAAGAAGTATGTCTTCTATTTTTTCTGAGTTTTCATTTGGAGATTTTTCACTTTCAGAATTTGAATCTTCTATATTTATATTTGAAGTTTCTTCATTGGATTTTAATCTTTTGTTTCCTAAAAAGTCTGTATTGTTATTTTTTTTATTTGATTTTTTCTTCTTTTTCTTCTTTTCGTCATCACTTATGTCAAATTTATCAAATAAATCATCATTATCCATTAAGTAAGATAATAATTAAAAATTATTTTATTTAAATAATAATAAAAAAATGAATTTAATTTAAGTAATAATATATTCTTATTGATTAAAAAAATCAAAATTTAAATTTTCTTCTATAAAAAATAAATATTAATGCTTATTAAAAACTATATTGAAAAGTTAAAAAAAATTAAAAAAAAAATTAATAAAAAATGACTTCAAGTGAATATGAGAATGCATCTAGTATAGAAGCACATAATAATCAAAAATTATCATTACTTCGAGAATTTTCAAAAATCCACAAAAGTGAATCATCTCCTTTAACTAAAGAAGAAGCTTATAAATTTTTAACATCAAAAGGAAATTTTGAAAATAAATTTATAGAAAAAATAATGAAAGGTTGTTTTCCAAATGAAGAGCAAAATATAACAGTAGGTGAATTTATAAAAAATTTAATTTATGTTCATAGAGAAATAAATAATTCAAATATTCAAATAAATTTAGCATATCAAAAGAAAAAACAATTATTAGAAGAATTAAAAGAAAATTTAAAAAAAAATCAAAATGAAATTTTAAATGATGAAGGATTATCATATAATTCAATTGTAAAAATAGATTTATTTGAATGTAATTTAAAAAATCCAAATTATGAAAAATATATAATTAAAATAAGTAGTAATGAAAATACATTTGAAACAAAACCATTTAAAGCAAATGAAATATTAGAAAATGAAAAATATGAATTTAAGCCAAAAACAAAGAATGATATTATTATATTTGAATTAAGAGAAATAATTGATGAAGATAATGATGATAATAATTTAACTGGACAAGCATCTTTAGATTTAAATGAATTAAAAAAACAAGAAGAATATGAAATATTATTAAATATTCCTTCAAAAGAAAATTCTTCAGATGTTAATAGTCAAGATAATATTGCTGGTACTATTAAAGCTAAAGTTATTTTTATTTGGTCTTATCTTGATTATTATCAAGAACAATTAAATTCTGAAAATCAATTATTTCAAAAATTAGAAATTAATTTAAATAAAACTCAAAGTTATTTAAATCAATTAAAATCTATTGATGCTTTTAATGATAATATTAATAACAATAATATTAATGGAAATGTTAAAATTAATAATATTCGAATAGTTTCTGAAGGAAATGAATTTAATAAAAAAAGAAGAAATAATAATAATAATAATGATGATAATTTAATATTTGATTTACAAAATATGAATATTGAAAATTTTCATGATTTAAGTAAAGAATTACCATATGAAAAAAAAACACAAATTTATTATTTATTTATTCTTTGGGTTGTTGTTTTTATTGTTGAAAATTTTTCTAAAAATGATTTTGTGAATGGTTTAACAGCAATTTTTACTATAATTTCAATTACTTATGCTAATAAATTTTTAAATTATGGAAAAATTTTAATGATAAGTTCTATTGTTTTTGATTTTATTTGGATTTTATTTTGTAGTAAATCTTATTGGAAAGGAAAAGAAGGATTTATTCATTTTCTTGGAGCTTTATTTACTTTAGTTAGTATTGGAGTTAAAGGATTTATTATTTATATTTTGACTATGAAAAATAAATAAGATATTTTTTTCATTTCTTTTTTTATTTAAAAAATAATTCATTTAATTGTTTAATAATGCTTTTTAGAATTTTTTTTTTCATTTTTTCTCTTTATAATATTATTAAAATCTTTTAAATAAATAAAAAAAGATGAAATATAAAAAAAAATATTTTAAATAATTAACAAAAAAAAATTTATTAAAAATTTTTAAAAAATGTCTAAGCCAAATTTAAAAAAAATTCATATAAAAGGAAAATGATTTCAAAAAAAAGTAAATAAAAAAATGACATCAACTGAAATATCAAAAGAGACAAAAGCATCAATTCCATTTCAATCAAAATTAGTATCAGTAATGGACACAATCAACTCAGAAAAATTAATATCACTACAAGATTCAAGATTAAAGAATTTTACATTTGCTAAGCCTCCTGAAACAAAAAATACTTTAGGAAGAGAAAGAATATGTTGTTCAAATTTTTTTCCTTTTAAATTAAACAGTAAAAATGATTTGTTCACAAAATATTCAATAAATATTATTCCTGAAATTCCAGATGATAGTAAAAGTTTTAGAAGACATTTATTTTATTTAGCAAGTAAATTAATAAAAGAAAAATTAGGAGATTTCTTCTTTCAAAATACTGCAATTTATTCTATGAATGATATAAAAGAACCAATTGAAATTAATGTTAAAGACAAAGAAATTGAATATAAAATTATCTTAAATTATGCTTCTCATGTAAATAAAAGTTCAAGTGAAATTTTACCTATTTATAAGAATTATTTTAATAAATGTATTAGAAGTTTAAATTTTATTAGTTTTAGAAACAATTATTTTGATAAAAGTAAATTATCTTCTTTTGAAAATATTGAATTATGGCCTGGAATTTCTCCAAATTTAAAAATGGTTTCTGATAATATTTTTTTAAATTTATCTCCAATAACTAAAGTTATTAGAAGTGAAAGTGCTTATAATTATTTAAAAAAATTAGTTTCGAAATATCAATCTAATTCTGATTATCAAAAAAAAATAAATGAAAATATTCAAAATTTATCTGTTTTAACTAGATATAATGGAGATAAAAGTTATAAAATTGAAGGTGTTGATTTTACTAAAAATGTAAATACTACTTTTAAAAAAGATAATGGAGAAGAAATTAAATATATTGATTATTATCAGAAAAGATATCCAAAGATAAAAATAAATGATTTAAAACAACCTTTATTAATAAGTGAAGTAAAGAAAAAAAAAATATATTTAATTCCTGAATTATGCTTTATGACAGGATTAAGTGATGAAATAAGAAGTGATTTTAAGAAAATAAGAGAAATATCAAAAATTACAATTGGTCATGTTAATTCAAAATTTAATGAATGTATTGATGTTGTAAATAGAATTAAGGAAAATGAAAAATGTAAAAATTTATCTAAAACATTTAATATGACAATTGATCCAAATCCAATGACTATTATTGGAAGAGAATTAAATCCAGGTTATATAATTATGCAAGAAAATATTCAAATTAAAGGAAATAAAGATTTAGATAGAGAAAGTCAAAAAGGTGTTAAATACAATCCAAATAAAATTAATTATATTTTGGTTGTTTATAGAAAAGAATTTCAATATAGACAAAATGTTCAAAAAATATTTAATCAAAGTGCTCAAACTTATAATTTCAATATCAATACTAAAGAACTTATTATTGAAAATTCTAGAAATTGGGAAAGTTGGTATAATAAATTATCTCAAACTTTAATTTCTTTAAAACCAAATTTAATATTTATAATATTACCAGCATTAGGGAGAAAAGGATTATTTTATGATCAATTAAAAACATATTTATTAAATAAAGAAGGGATTCCAAGTCAAATTATTTTGGAAAAAACAGCAACAAAACAAAATGGATTAAGAAGTGTTTTTAATAAAATTATAGTTCAAATGTGTTCTAAAGTTGGAGGCTCACCTTGGATTATTGATAATATGCCTTTAAGAAAAGATCCTTTAATGATAATGAGTTATTGTATTAGTAATAAAAATGTTATTTCTTCTGTTGGAACTTGTGATAATAATTTTGCAGTTTATAATAATTTTGAATGTAAATTTAATGTTGAAAATAAAGAAAAAGAAATTGGAAGAATGATAAATGAATTAATAAAGAAATTTATGAGGAAAAATAAAATTTGTCCAAAGAAAATTTTAATATTCAGAGAAGGGAATTTAAATAATAAGAATATATTTAGTGAGATAGAAATAATAAAAAAAGTATTAGATGAAAATCCTGAAAAAATAAATGGATTAAGTAATATAAAATTTGCATATATATATTGTAATATTCGTCATAATTTAAAAGTAACAACGCAAGATAATGGAAGTTATGCAAATTTACCTTCAGGAACAATAATAGATAATGGAGTAATAGATAATAATAAATTTGAATTTTATTTAGTTTCTCAAAATACTAATCAAGGTTTAGCAAATTCAACTAAATATACTGTTGTTTATGATTCAATTGGTTTAGAATCTAATGATATTCATTTATTAATTTATAAAAGCTGCTTTCTTTATTATAATTGGAATAAAGGAATTAGAGTACCTGCTTGTGTTCAATATGCTAAAAAATTGGGAAATATTATTAATGATAATATGAAAAATGGAAATGATGTTTTTTTACCTTGTGAAAAAATTCAAAATAGTCAAAGCCTATTTTTTATTTAAATATTTCAATCTGGTAAATGATTTTTTTATTTTATCAATGAAATAAATGGATTTTTTAAATTCTTAATTCTTTTATTTACTAATATTAAAGTTTGAACAATTGAAATAAAATTTTAAATGTTTTTTTTTTGTTATTTTTTTATTTTAGGTTTTATTTTTTTAATCTTATTTTCAAATCTTTACAAATATATTTTCAATTAATAATTAAATCAACTACCTTATAATTATATTTAAATAAATTTAATTCCTTAAAAAAATCCATTATTTTTTTTAAATTTAAATAAAAAAAAATCTAAAGAAAAAATAAATTTTTTCACTCATATCTTTTAATATTCCACATTAAAGCAATTTGATAAACAAAAGTTTCTTCATAATCCTCAGGCATAATACTCCAAATATTTTTATGTAATTCAAAAAATTGTTCTAAATTAATTTCATTTTTATTTCCAGCAATCAAATAAATATCATTTTTCATAGATTCAAAAGTTTTATTAGCATCATTTTTGACTCCCATTAATTGAGGATGTTCATAAGGATTAAAATTTTTTAATAAAACATTAATATCAACATTTTTACCAGGAATAGCATAATTATCATAAACATGTTCAATTTCATTTTTTGCTTCTTTAGATAAATCTCTTTTAAATAATTCTCCAAATTTATCTAATTTAACTGACTCATTGTTTTTATCTAAATATTTACTTAATTCTGAAACTTCTTGTGTTTTTAAATAAATTCCTAATTTACTTAATGTTATGTCTAACATAAATTTATTTATTGATGATCCTTGGTTTTCATATACTAAATTATATATGTATGTTAAACTTGGAATTGAATTTGTATGCATTTGAATTCGCATTTTGGGAACTATTTCATTTATTATATTTATGTAATCCATTTTTTTTATTTTAATTTTTTTTTGGTCTGAAGGAAATTTTTAAATATATGTTTTTTAAATATGAAAATTTAATATTTTAAAAAAAAGGTTTTTAGATTTTTTGGACTGGTAGTATTTAATGTTTGTAGGAATTAAAATGTTTTTAATGATTTAGAAATAAGAAATGATAAATTTAATAATAAGGAAGATTATAAAAATATTTTTTAATATTATTAATGAAAATAATACTAATGAAAAAATAATGATAATTAGATTTTCCAACTTATAAAAAAAGAAATAATTTGAAAAAATAAATTCTTTTACAACAAATAATTTATCTTTTGATAATCTAAGAATATTAATGCTAAATGAAATAATTTTTCAAGAATAAATCAAGGAAAAATAAATGAAAATATAGAAAAATATGTAAATCATATAAGAAAAGAATAAATATTAAATGAAAGGAGATAATTATAATAAAATATTTCAAGATTCTTAAAAAATTTAGAAAAATGTTTAAATTTATCAATTAAAAATGAATTATCTTTTCCTTTTAATAATAAAATTAATAATAATAAAAATATTATTTAAAAGATGCAAATTTGAACTAATATTAATGTAGATTAAAATTTATTTTCTTATTTTCCAATTTTTGAAAAAGATTTATATATTATTTTCTCAGAGTTTTGTTTACAAATATTTACATTAATAATAATGATGAAGACAATTATTTTTTCTATTTTTAAATTTTTTAATAACTTTTTTATACTTTATGAATGATGAAGTCAATAAAAATAATTTTTGATTACTTTATATTATGTTATTTTATTAAATATTTATTATATTATTTAATTTTTGGAATTTTAATTATATAAATTTAGAAAAAATTATATTCCAACTTTTAAAAAAAATAAATCCACCCATTTCAATCCAAAAAAACAAGCTAATAAAAAATAAAAAAAACATGAATAATAACTAATTTCATGGTTTTTTTTAAGTAACATTTATTAAAATATGATTGAAAAAACTTAAAAACAAAACTAAAACAAAAAAATAGAATCACTTAAATTCCTAAACATCACCCTAACAAAAAGGCAACAATACCAAACAATTTTATATTTCCTTATAAGCGGCCAATAAAAAAGACAAGGAAGACTAATAATAATCATAATAAACAAATTAGCAAAAATGAACATAATACTAATCATAATAAAAAGAATAATTTCAGTTGTATAAAAAAAAGTTAAAACATTTCTTTTTACCCCATTACTATCCATTCCAAACCAAGAATCAAGAAAATATTTACAAGAGAATAAAACAGGATTTCCAAATAAATATAAAATAATATATCCAATTAAACATTTGATAGGCATTGGATTTTCAAAATTATCTAAAGGATGAAAAGGATCAACGAAACCATCTGGATCCCAATATGAAAATGGTACTTCTCCTCTTGCAGGACGCCAATTATTTTTTCTTTGTGCTTCCCAACTATTCTCATTTTCATATTCTTCGTCATAATAATCTAAATAATCAAAATAATTATTTATATTATTATTTATATTCCCATTATTGTTATTTTTATTTTCATTTGTTTTTTTTAATAATTTGGAAAATTCATTATTGTCTTCTTCATATTCTAATCCTTTACATTTTCCAATTTTATAATGATTTTCTGTAAATAAACCTCCACACAACCAACAAAAATGACTTTTACATTCAAAACATTCTATTTCATTACATCCTTCTGTCTTTTCTAACCAAGATGAACAATTTGGACATTTTTTTAATATTCTTTTTGATGTTAGTTTCTCAAATGGAAATTCTATTTTTTCACATTTTTCATTTCCGTGTTCTTTTCTCATACAATTTAAACAAAATGTATGATTGTTTAAACATTTTATATATTTATTATCATTATTATTATTTTCTGGTTTTATTCCGTAACTTTCACAATTTGGAATTGGACAAAATATTTTTGTTGGATCGTTTAAAATTTTCAATTTATTTTTAAATTTTTCATATTTTTCTATTAATTTTAAATCATTGCAAATTAAATTATTTATAAATTCTTCATTTAATATTTCTTTACAATTAAATTGAATACATTTAAATTTTTGAATATCATAATTTTCAATTTTATTTTTAATATAACTTAACCAGCAATTTTTACAAAAAGTATGATTACATTTATTATATTTAATCATATTTTCTTTATCATAATTATTATAGCAAACTAAGCAAATTTCTTCTCCTTCATCATCAGAATCATTATCATCTAAATAATCATTATTAATAATTTCATCTTTTATGTCATCAAAATTTATATGTGCTGTTGTAGGATTTCCACATAAATAACATTGATGACTTTCACTATTTGGATTTTGCATAAAATTATGTTGGAAAATTCCTTCTTTTTCTGACATTAAATTTATTGCTTTGTCTATTGATGTTGGATTTAATAATGAAAATACTTTTGTTATATATGCTTTGTTAAATCCCATTTCTTCTAATATTGATATATTCTCTTTTAATAAATCTGAAGAAATTCTTTTTCCTTCTGTATTTTCTGTTTCTTTTGTAATTAAAGATTCTTGTAAAGACATTTTTTATAATTATAAAATTTATAATTTATTTTTTTATTATATATTGAGTTTAATAATTTATATACATTTTCACTGACATATTTTTATTATAAAATTTCAAAATAAAAGAAATTAACATAAAAATTATATTAATTTATTATTTAATATTATTCATTTTCATTAAAATATCTTTTCTTTTGTCTTTCTTTTTCTTACTTAAATATTTAAATTTATCATTTTTGAGTATTCATATTTTATAAAAAGATAGAAAAGAAATTTTTTCAATAAATCATACTATCATTATTTTATATTATAGTAACTTCAAACCACTAAATAATTTTAATTCAAAAAAAGGGAATAAATTGTTAATTAATTTAGTAAATAAAATATTTATCATATTTTTTAATGTTTTTTTTCAAATTTAAAAAAAATAATCCTTTTTTGAAAATAATAAAATTAGTTTTTAACTTATTTAAAAGCATTTTTAAATTTATTAAACTTTTTCTCCTCCCGTTGTAGTGAATTGAATTTTTTTTCTAATTTCTTCAGCCTCTAAAATAATTTTATTAGTTTCTTCATGATATTTCTGTAAAGTATTTTCTAATTCTTTATTAGCTTTACTTCTTCTATTAACTTCAATTTCATGAATGAAATTATTTTCATAATTAATTTTCCTAGTATCTCCTTTAAACATATTTGAAATTTCATATTGAATTTTTTCATCACGATCCATTTTAATAATATTCATTAAATTAGTTTCATTATGTGTATATTTTCCATTTTTTTTAACATAAGGTAATTCAACATCAGCAATGACTCTAAATTCATTTAACATATCAATATGTTTATTTTCTACTTTTAAAGTATTATACATTCCTCTTCTAAAAATTTCAACAGTATTTAAAATAACTCCTAAAGTCTCAGGTCTTATGAAAGTTTGTAACATTTCTGGTGAAATTGTAATTAACCATAAATATTTAAGAAAGAAATCAGTAATCATAACAAAATAATAATACCATTTTCTAACATAAATTAATTTATCTCTTAAAGGATAATTTTTTCCATCTTTAAATAAACCAAAATCTTTTAAAATTTCCCAAACATAACCATAACTAGAAGAAATGAAAGCAACTGGAAACCAGAAATACCATAAAATAGGGAAAGATTTAGTAAAAAAAGAAAGAGTAGCAGTAAGGATACTTAAAGTAAATTTGATAATATTATATTGTTGAGGTGACCTTTTTCCAGTATGAATAATTTGTTTAAGACAAATACATATTGAGATCATATTAGGAAAATAAGCAATTAATAAGTAAATACCTCTATTATTAGAACAATATTGTTTTTTAACACTTAATGGAGCATCATAATAAGCAAAATAGCATAAAGTATATTCTATATCTCTCATTGGAGCAACCATTGAAGCCATTTGTGCTATAAACCAACTATGTCTAAATTCAGGTAAACCTAATGGTGATGTAACACTTTCCATAAAATAATTTATTAGAAATGATCTTCCTTGATAATTAAATATTTTAAATGGACAAATATAATATATGATTAGGCACCCCCAACATATTAAAGGAAGTGAATTCGTTGGTATTTTTGATAGGATATCTCCAAATAATATTATTCCAGATCTTTTGATCATATATAACATCATACAGAACAATAAAATGAAAGTGAATCCAGCAGCGACTTTAAAATGCTCAATAACTTCACTATAATGATTATCATAAGCGAAAATGACTTTATAACTAATATAAAATTTTTCCCAGACATAAACATCAATAGCAAACATCCACATATACATGCAGAAACTCCAAAAGCCTTTAAACATAGGGAAAACACTATTAAATTCAGGATCATTATCCATGTCTAAATTAAAGTGAAAACCTAATGTAAATATTATGAATAATTGAAATATTAATAATCCTATAAATATTCCTAAATATAAATATTGATATGCTGAATGTTTAAAATTGTTAACATAATTTTTTAATACTGCTGCTGGTTTTTTTTCTAAAAATTCTGTGAAATATGTATTAAATAATTCTTCTATATCATTTTTATTTTCTTCTAATAAACTATTTGATTGATTTAATGCACTTTCATTAAAAATTTTAGTTAAATTTTTATAATCTTCATCAGAGAAATTTTGAGGAAATGAAAAAATATATTTTTTAAATTTTTTAAAATAATGTTGAATAGCATTATCATTTAAATAAACAAAATCTTCTAATAAAGTTAATTCTTTATATAATTCTTCAATAGCTAATTCAAAAGAATCATGATTCATATGTAATTCATTAGCATTTTTAGCATGAATAATTTGATTTTTAATTTCTTTATATCTAGGAACAATCCTTGAAGTTATTGTAGAAGTGAAAAAAAAATCTATTTTTTCCATTTCTAATGAAAATTGTTTTAATATTAATTCTATAAATTGTTTTGGGTCAAAAAATTCTATAACAGGACAATTTTCTCCTAAAAGTGGTTTTCTTGTTCCATATTTATTTTTGTTTGAATACAATGTTCTTTTTAATATATGATATTCATGCTTTATTGGATCTAATAATGAATCCATTAATGGATAATTTAAGTAAAATTCTTCCCATGCTTTTATTTGTTTTTGAAGATAAGATATTCTGTACCTCATTTTTTTTTATTTTATAAACAATTTTTTTCAATAAGTTTTTTGATTTTATTTTGGATATTTTTTTAATGTTTTTTTATTTTTTTTTAGGTTAATTGAATTTTACATAAATTTAATTTATATTTTTTAAAAAATAAATAAAAATTAAATAAAAGAAATAATATAATTCTATTATATTTAATTTCTATTTTATAATCTATTAAACATAAATTATAAACAATAATAGATTTTTTAAAACAAAACAAATCAAATCAAAAGAACAATTAATTATTATACATTTCTTCGATTTCTTTTTTATATTTTTTTCTAACTTCATAACTTTTAATTTTTAAAGTAGGAGTTAATAAATTATTATCAATAGTAAAACCTTCATTAATTAATAAAATTTTTTTAACTAATTCAAATCCTTTTAAATCATTTTTTCTTCCAATAATTTCTAAATCTTTAATAATTTCATTAATTAAAATATTTTCATGATAAAATTTTTCAACATTATTTTCATCAACATCAAAATTTTTATCTTTTAAAAATTTAACACATTCTTTTTTTTCAGGAAAAATAATACCAACAAGATAAGAAAATAAGCTTTCACCATGAATATAAATTTGATTAATAAATTTACTTTTAGATAAAACAATTTGTATTTTTTCAGGGGCTATATATTCACCTTGACTTAATTTAAATATATTTTTTTTTCTATCTATAATTTTAATAGCATTTCCATTATTTGTTAAAATAACACCAATATCACCTGAATGTAACCAACCATCATCATCTAAACTTTCTTTAGTTTTCTCATCATCTTTATAATAACCATTAAAAACTAAAATACCTCTAATACAAATTTCACCTTTAGGTTCATATAATAATTTCTTATCACAATTAAATTTATCACTTTGATAATTATTATTATTATTAGTATAATAACCTAATTCAGGAACATCAATTAATTTTAATTCAATGGGTGCATCAAGACCACCTAAATGACCAGAAGTAGTATCCTTAACATTAGCTAATAGAACTCCTGCACAATCTTCAGTTTGTCCATAACCTTCAGTAATTGGAATTCCAAAACATACTCTAAGAAATAATATTATGTCCTTTGATATTGGTGCACTTCCAACTAACATCCATTCTAAATTTCCTCCTAATATTAATTTAATTTTATTAAAAATAATTTTATCAAATAAAACATGATTTAAAATACCATAATTTTGATAATTTTTAATTTTAATATTAATTGCTTGCTTTGTAAGATTTTTTAAAAAATAATTTAAATTATTGATTTTATGATTAATATCCAAATAAATTTTTTCTAAAATTCTAGGTACACAACATAAAAAAGTAGGTTTTAAAATTTGACAATCTTCAACTAATCTTTTAGGACTTCCACTATAAAAAGCATAATTAGTAGCATAATAAATATTAACACAGAAAATTAATTGTTCCATAATATGAGCTAAAGGAAGAAAAGATAAATAAAAATCATTTTCTTTTAATCTTCTTCCAATAGTCTCCATAGCATAAACTCCATTCATTAAATTTTTATTTTTAATCATTGCTCCTTTTGGATTTCCTGTTGTACCACTTGTATAACAGAATGTTGTATATGATTCTGAAGTTGATTTTTTTAAAATGAAATTTTTTGATTTATTTAATTTTCCTATTTTTAAAAATTCATCATATTTATATATATTAAAACCTAATTTTTGCAATTTTTCTATATTTATTCTTATATTTTCTTCTTCTTCTTCAGGACAAATTAAAATTATTAAATTTTTTAATTTTGATATTTTATTTTCTTCTTTCAATTTTATTATTTTGTTTAAAACTGTACTTTCAACAACTATTGAAATTAATTCAGTTTGATTTAAAATAAATTCAATTGAATTTAAACCTAAAGTGTCATATAAAGTAACAATAATAATAGAATTTAATTGACATCCTAAATATGAAATTAACCATTCTTCTCTATTTCTACTATAAATTCCTAAAAATTTAAATGTTTCATTTTTATAATTTATTTCAGGACAAAAATTTAATGTTTCTATTGCATATATAAATTCATATATTATTTCATTTACTTCTTTATAATTTTTCCAAATATATTTATCTCCAAATTTTTCTCCTTTAATATGTGTTCTTGTTCCTATAAAATTTTTTTCTGGAAATTTTTTTAAATTATTTTCAAATGCTTCTATTATTGTATTTAAATTATATTCTGTTGAGGTTGGTAATTCTTTATTAATTAAATCTCTTCTTCTTAAAATTTTTGTTTCTCCTTCTTTTGATTCTTTATTCATAAATTCATTATATTTAAAAGGATTATTTTCGTTAAAAACTTCATTTCCCATTTTTTTAATTTTTTTATAATAAAGTTTTATTATTCTGGATATTAAGGATATTTCATTTATTTTTATTGACGTAAAATTTTATTTATAATTCAAAAAACGGTTTTTTATTTTTTTAATTGATGTAATTAAATATTATTTACTTAAATTATTATTTAATAAATTGGTTTTAATAATGATTTTTAATTTTTATTGTTTTGTTATTTTGTATATTGTGATTGATTTGTTTTTTATATTTGATATTAAAAATAATTTTCTTTGGATTTGATATAAAATTAATTTTATTGAACAATTTTCAATATCAGAAAAAAAATTTTGAATATTTAATTCAAAAATTAAATTCATAAATGGAAATTTTCTTACAAAGATTTTTTGTCCTTTAATATAAATTAAATAATCTATAAAATTAAAATCAGTATAAATTAAAGGAGAAATAATTTTTTCATAATCAAATAAATTATCTTGTTGTTTTGCTAAAAAAAATCCATTAATATTATAACAATTAAATAAACATTTTTTATGAGAATAAATTATAAAAGAAGGTAAAGGAGAAGAAGAAAGAAAAGTAAAATTAATTAAATAATTATTTTTAATAGAATGAACTAAATTTAATTTAGGTAAAGTATATAAATTAATATAATAATCTTCAGAAGAATCAATAATCATATTTAAATTATAATTTGAGTTAATGAATATTATTTTTTTTTCATGATTTTTAACAAATTTCTTATAAATTAAAATTTCTGGATTTGAAAGATTAATTTCATATAATATTATACTTCCTAATAAAGTTCCTAAAATTAAAAATTCTTCTCCTAAATCAATTTCTATAAAAGTTATTATATTATCAAAATATTTTATTGGATTATTTACTTTAGATAATTTTTTATAATTTGAATTAAATAAATAAATTTATCAATTATAAAAACCAGTAAAAATATAATAATTACATTCATTGAAACTTTTAATTAAAGGTTTATTATATAATAATAATTCATCTTTATCATCATTAAAAATTTGATATAAATTTTCTCCAATGACATAGTTAAAATTTTCTTTTTTAAATTGAAAATGGTTATTAATTAAAAATAGATTTTCATTGGTCAAATTAATATCAATAATTTTATAATCAATACTTAACATAAAATAATTTTCTAAATTAAAATTATATAAATCATATAAAACATTTTTGTTTTCAATAATATTCTCACAATCAATAAAAAGAGATTGATTAAAATAATTACTAAATTCATTATCTTTCACAATTTTTTCTAAACTTTTTTTATCATAAAATGAAAGATTTAAAGAAGAAGAATAATAAAGTTTTAAAAAATCAAAGTTTTTTTGATTTAAACCAAAAAAACAATCAATCCAAAAATTAATATTTAATTTATGATTTTCTAAAAATTCTCTCATTACCATAATAAAAATAAAAGAATTGTTATTTGACCAATGTGGTAATTTTATGTAATTATCACAGTCAAAAAAATAATTTAAATTTAAATTATTCAAATTATAAAAAAATTCAGGTAAATAATAATATTCAGGTATTATTTCTCTAATACTTTTATTATCTCGATATAAAACAAATTGTTCTTGTTTATTTTGAAATAATTGTTGAAATAGAAGGAATTTTTTTTCAATTAAATTTAAAGAAGAAAAAGAAAAAGGAATAAATCTTGTTAAAAAATAAGAAACAGAATATAAATTATTATAATTTCCTATTTTATAAAATAAAAATTCATTTGGAACTGGTTGAGTAATCATTTGACTTTTGCTTTTCATTGCATTAAAATTTTCTTTTTCAATTTTATTATTCATTAAATTTTGTAAAAACGCATTTGAATTAAAAATATAATTATTAAAATTATCATTTAGAACATTTATATTTGTATTATCAATAAAAATTTTATTAAAAAAAAACCAAGGAAAAATTGGATATTGTGTTAAATCTCTTAAAGACCTATTTGATAAGATATTTAAAGACATAATATAATTTAAAGTTGTAATTTTTCTTTCTTTCCAAAATTTATTTAATTGAATATTATTTATATAATAATAATCTTTTTCATTTTTATAACCTATTATTTCTCTTAAATTTGTTGTTTCTTTTTTTATATTTGGATAATTTGTAATATAATTTAAGAAATTGTTTCTTATTTTTTCAGATGAAAATCTAAAATAATATGATTTATTATATATTGTAAAAATTTCTATTGAATCTTCTTTATCATAATATTTTCTTGGAAAAACAAATTTAATATCTTTAATATTTATTTTTAAATAATAATCATTTGAAATTTCATTTTCACTAAAAAGAATATCAATCCAACAATTTTTTTCATTAATTTTTTCATTATTTTTTCTTTTTTTTTGAATAAATTCTATATAGTCTTTATAAATATACATTGATCCTCTTATTTGACTTATAATTTTTATTTCAAAGCATTCTAATAATTGATAATGTTTTTTATTAATATTTTCATAAGTTAAATTTGAATTATTTAAATTTATTTTATAAAAAGAATTTATATTGTCTTTAAAAAGTTGATTAGAAGGAATAAAATTAATAAATTTTTTTAAATAAGAATCAATATCAATTATTGGGACAATTAAAGGATTAATTAAATCTTTTGTTAAATGACAATAATTTTTAAATTTTAATTTGTTTTTCCCTTCTGAAGAATAAAATATATTTAAATCACTATATGAATTATTCCATAAATAAATATTTTTTTTAAATTTTCTATATTTTTTAATTATATTATTTTTATCTTCTTCTATATTAAAAATTAAATTTATTTCTCCTATTTTTTTAATAATTTTTATTAAAATTAATTTTTTTTCTTGTATAATATTTAAATCTTCTTTGAAAGAAACTTGTTCAATTTGATTAAAATTTGAAAATAAACAATGACAAATAATTTCATATTTTTTTTTATTTATAATATTAAATAAAAGTTCTTCTTTTTTCATTATTTCCTTATTAAAAAGGAAATTTTTATCAAATATTAATTTTTTTATTTGTTCATTTGTTTTAGGTAAAAAATTAAATTTAGTTAAAACTGTATAAAAATGAACTATATTTTGATAATCTTTATTACTTATTAACAAAAAATGAATTAAATTAAATATATATAATATAATATCTTTTGATATATATCCTAAATAATAACCTAAGAATGCTCTTTTTAAAAAATATTCAAATAAAAAAAGAAAATATAAAATTATTTCTCTTAAATTAACATTCATTTTAGTATTTAAATAAAATCCTGAATAAATTGTCAAAATAAAAATTTTAAAAAAATCTATATCTGATATTTCATTTAATTCAGTTAAAAAAAAGTCTATAAAAGAAATAAAATTTTTAGAAATCATTTTAATAAAATCATGAATAATATTGATACATTTTTTTTCTTTTATTATTTTAGTATATAAATCTTCAATGAAAGTTATAATTTGATATAAATTTTCATTAGAAAAATTAATAGAACATTCTTTTAAAATTTGATTAAAAATATTATTAAAATATTCAAATTTTATAATAATATAATTATCATAATCATCATAATAATTTTCAATAAATTGTAAATATTTTTTGTTAACTTTTGCTCTTGCTTCTCCAAAAATAAAATATTTAGAAGTTAATAAGTTAAATAAATTTTTTTTATCATCTTCACAATTTTTAAAAATATAATTTAAACAATAATTGTCAATTACTTCAAAAATTTCTTGTAATATTATTAATATTGAATTATATAATTTTAAATAACATTCTTTTAAATTTTTATTTTCTTCATTTTTTGAAAGAAAAAAACAATATAAAGCAATTTCACTTAAATTTCTTATAAATTTAGATTTTATCACATTTATTTTTTTTTCTTTATCAAATTTTTGTTCTTTGAAACATTCAGAAAAAAAATTAAAAAATTCAATAACATTTTCTTCTTTATATCTTTTTTTTATTATTTTTTTTTCTACTAAAAAAGTTTGATTTAAAACTGAAGAAAACATTATTTTTATAAGATTATTAACTATTTGAATAAAAATATTTAATTTTGAATTTTCTTCTTTATCATAATCACTTTTATCACTTTCTTCAATTTCTAATAAATAATCATAAAAATTATTTCTTATTAATGGAATTAAAAAATTTTTCTTATTTTTTTCTTCATTAAAATTTATTAAAGTAGGAAAAGAAAAACTTATATTTAATATTAATTTATATATCATAAATTTCAAATTTTGAGGATAAATTTCTAATAATGAAATAATAATGGATGATAAGTCATTTTCTAAAGAATAATTAAAAAAATTTATTTTTAAATCTTTTGATATTGATATATCTGAAAAAAAATTGATTAAAGAAGTTAATATCAAATCAACTAATTTTAAATGTTCAGATTGAATTAATATCACAAATAATAAATATTTATTCTTTTCTTTTATTTTTTCATTTTTTAAAATTTCAAATAAGATTTTTTCTTGTTTTTTTTCAAAAATATAAAAATAAAAATCAGATAAAAGTTGTTCATTAAAAAATTCAGAAACTTTCAAAATTGAAAAAGATAAATTATTAATTTGATCATCAAGCAATTTATTTTTAATTTTTTTATTAAAAATGATATAATAGAAAAAATCAAAGAAATATGTTTTAGTATTATAAATAGTTTCTAAAACTTGAATTAAAAAATCATAAATAATAACATTAT
>JAEEGK010002111.1_pt1 | contig 49608 bp, 22 predicted proteins | sample 8958771 | NCBI WGS metagenome assembly JAEEGK01 (sample SAMN16246547, study PRJNA631951) | gut metagenome | biome: gut microbiome; feature: rumen; material: SC-attached | host: Bos | place: Iran: Karaj | collected 2018-10 | reverse complement strand
ATTTCTTCTTTATCATATTTTTTATCATTTTCTAAAGAATTAATTAATTCACAATCAAAATTAGATTTTTTTTGTTCTTTAGTTTCAAATAAAATTGTTGAAATTAAATCATCCTTAATTAAAATATTATTAAAAGCTTCTAATTGAATGCATTCAATAGAAAATTGATTTTTTAATAAACTTAAAGGATATTGAAATATTTGTTGAATCTCAATTGATGAATATTTTAAACTTGTTTTTATATTATCTAATTCTCTAAAAATAGTGTTTCCTAAATTTGAATTTTTAATATTTTTTGTTATTTGTTGAAGAATAGTAGAATAATTGTTTTTATTTGAATTAAATTGATTTAATTTTTTTAACATATTTGGATCATAAATATTTGATGAAGTTGTTATTCTATTTTTTCCTTTTATATTTTTTAATTCATTTTGAATTATAATTTTTTGAAAAACTTTATTATTTATTTCCTCAGTTTTTCTCTTAAATTGTTTATAAATTTTAGATAAATCTTCATTTTCAAATAATTTTTCTTTGTATTTACATATTAATTCTTTTATTTTCTTTGATAAAATTTTTAAAAAGAAAAAATTATATTTTTCATTTAATTGACTGAAAGTAATTTTTAATTCGTTTTTATTAACTTCAATATTATTTTTTTTTAAATATTTATATTTATCTCTTTTTAATAAATGGTTTTTTTTTTTAGGAACTTTATCATTACTTGGAAAATTTTTATTATAAATTTCAATTAAAATACTTTCAATTTCATTTTCTAATTTAAATTTTAAATGAGGATCATTTCCAATTGATTCTTCTTCACTTGAAATTAATCCAACATCACTCTTAGTAGGATAATTAAATATTTCTTCTTCATAAAAGTTTTTTTTTCTAATATCACTTGAACTTAAAGAATCGTCAGAATTATCTATTTTTGAAATTGAATTTATTTTATTTCTTTTACTTTTTTTATGAATTCTTATATTATTATTATTAATATTATTATCATTTGAAGTAATATGCTTTGATTCACATGTTGAATTTTTTGAATTTGTTATATTGATATTTAATTTTGCTCTTTTTGAAATATTTATTCTTGAAGAAAAAAGTTGACGTCCTCTTATTTCTCCAAATGAATTTGATGATAAAGTTGAAAAAGTGTTTTTTGATGATAAATAAAATGATTGGTAATTCTCTATTAAACTTGGTACATTCATATTTTTTTATTTGTTTAATAATGATATTTATTTTATTTTTTAAATTTATAATGTTTAGTTTAAATATTTTTTTTTTATATTTTTTTAGATATTTAAAAAAAATATTAAATTTTTTAAAAAAATAATTAAAGCTTTTATAATAGTAAAAATATTATTTTTAAACATTTTAAACAGTATATAATAAATGTAATAAAAAAAAGTTTATTTCTTTATTAACTGTTCATTTTTTTCCTTTATATAATATATTTTACTTTTGGCTAAATGTTTTTCCTAATTTTATTTGACCCTATTTTTAATTATCTTTTTTGTTATTAATTGTTTTTAATTTATGTAAAATAAAATAAATTGGTTATTTTTTCTTTTTGTTCCAAAGAAGGAATAAATTTAACTAAATCACTAAAACAATGTTTTAAATCTTTATCTTTATTATTTTCATTATCAATATTTTGTTTTAAATTTTTCAATTGTTGGAAATTTTCTTTTTTTTTTTCCTAATTTCCTTTTTATTTTTCTTAATTTGAAATAATCATCAAATTCTTAATTCATTTTCATTCATAACTCCAAAATCATAAATATTTTTTTTTCAATTTTTTATGAAATATTTTTTTTTCTATCAATGAAGTTGCATTTGATAAATATTCATTATCATTTTTATTTGGTTTTTATCTTCATTAAGATTCTATGTTTACTGATTTTATTTATATGAATTAATCCTAAATGAATGATAATTTCTATTCATAAAGTTTTTTTATAATTTTTATTATATATATTTCATTAATATGTGAATAATGAATTAATCATTAATTTTAAATCCCTATTTATATGAATTGGACTATAAATTAAAAGAAAATTAATATAAAACATTAAAGAATAGAAAATGCTTTTAAAAAGATTTTTCGAAAAATATTTATTTCATGACAAATTCATCCATTTATTAATTTAATTTAAAGAAAGATATACTATAAGAAAAAATTTAAAAAAAAACAAAATTAAAATTCACTACATTTAAAACTTATAATAAAATTATTTTCTAATAAAAGTCCAAGAATACTCTCTATCTTTTTTTAATCCATCATCTCCATCACTATCACTTCTATCACTATCACTATCTCCTTTATATTTTTTTTTATTTTTTCTCGAATAAGTATGTTCCTCTTCAAAAGGGTCTTCATCTACTTCGCTTTTAATAATTTTTAAGCTTCCTAAAATCCATTCAACTTTATCACTAGAAATTCTTCCACTACCTCCAAAATAATAAGTAGCAGGGATTAATTGTCTATATAATTTACCATTATAATAAATAATGATTCCTGGACAATCTCTATCAGAAAATTTTTCAATACAATCTGTTGCAACAATTCTCATAAATTTAACTAATATAAATCTTTGTGCTAATTTCTCTAATATTTTACTTAAAACTTGACAATCTTCTATATATGTTTGATATAATAATAACACTACATAAACATCTTTTGGTGCGTTTGTTACTTCTTGAATATAATCTTGTTTTCTTAATTCATATAATTTTCCAAAATGTGGTTTTGATGCGAATTCTTTTAATTCTTTTAATCTTTTTTCTTTATATTTCTTTAATATTTCATCGTTCTCTTCATCTTCTATTTCATTTAATTCATCTAATGTTTTATGATCCATAGGATCGTAGTTTTGAATTGATTCTATTACTCTTTTTGCTATTTCATCATTTGATTCTTCTTTCTCTCTTGGAAGGTAATTTCCTAATTTTACATGAATATCTTCCCATTCTGTTGTTACGTGATTTGCCATTTTTTTTACTTTTTTTTTTCTAGAATATATTCATTTATTTATTGTTTTGTTTATTTTTTTTTATTTTCTTTTTTTCAAATTAAAAAAAATTAGTTAAAAAAACTCGTTTATTTTTACATTATTTTCCTTTCAGATATATATAAGTAATTATATTTTCAATAATATTAACAATCATTATTTCATTAATTTCTTTTTGATTATTTTTAGGTATTATAATTGAGAAAATGATTGATTTACTTAATGATTCTTATTATAAATAATATCAAAAAAATAATGATATAACAAAAATCCTAAATTTAAAAAATTTTAGTAGTAAGTGATTATAATGGAAATCCAATTAAATTAAAAGATACAATTATTAAATACTTGATAAAATATATATTCCTATATTAAAGGTTTATATATTGAATAAAATTTAAAGTAAAATTTCAAAATTATTTTCGTTAACGTGGTTACAAATATTATGTTATAGATTGAATTATTACAAAATTAAAATTATTAAGGAATGAAAAAAAGGATTTAAACTTCAATTTATCCAAAAATATTATCCTTTGATATTAAAGCTGAAAATTAATAAAATATTTTCTTAAATTTATAAAGATAATAAATATTACATTTTTAAATTAAAGTATAAATAATTTGATTAATATAAGAGGAATTGAATTTATACCAAAAATATCTGATTAAAGTGTTTTAATGAAAAAAAAAAATATATAAATAATATGGAAGATATTAATTTATCAAATTCAGAATTATTATCAATAATAAAAAAGAAAGGTAACGAAACATGTGCAGATTGTAATGAAAAAAATCCTTTATGGTGTTCAATAAATAATGGAGTTTTAATATGTCCAAAATGTACAAGAAAACATAGAAAATTTGGTGAAAAAATATCAAAAATAAAATCTTTAGAAGTAGATGAATGGGATAAAGATGAATTAATGATTCTTCAAAAAGGAGGAAATGAAAGATTTAATAATTTAATTCAAGAATATAAGATTCCATTAATTAAAGAAAATCAAGAATATAAATATTATACTAAAATAGCAGATTATTATAGAAAAATTTTAAAAGAAGAAATAAAAGGGAATTATATAAATTTAAATAAACCTTCTTTAAAAGAAGGAATTCAAAAAATTGATATTGAAGAAAAAGAAAACATAACAAATGAAAATATTAATAAACCTGAAAATAATTATTTTGAAAATATTAATGAAATACCACAAAATATGATTTATTACTCTCATAATGATAATGATAAAGCAAATAATAATATAATAAATCAACCTTATATTTTTGGTCAAAATAATCAAAATGTAAATAATCAACAAATCAATTTTTCAAATAATTCTTTTCATCAAAATAATACATATCTTAATAATCAAAATCAGAATTCATTTCAGCAAAATAATATAAATATTAATTCTCCTAATCAAAATATATATCAAAATGTGAATTATGCTAATCAAGGATACACAAATAATAATTGGAATAATATTGTGAATTCAATAAATTCATTTTTTAGTGATGTTGGAAAAAAAATCTCAAATACAATGAAAGATTATGAAATAGATAAAAGAATCAATTCTACTGCAAGTTATTTAGCTAATAAAGGAGAAGAAGTTGCAAATTCTGAAATTGTTAAAAATTTAGCTCAAAGTGCTGAAGAAAGTTTTTATACTTTAAAAAGAAAAACAAATGAAATAATGAATAATAATTCTTATTATAATATAAATAATAATGAAACTATTCAACAAGAAAAAAAAACTGAATTAAATTTAAAAAATAATAATAATGATGAAAATAATAAAATTCAAAATAATAATAATGAAATAAAAGAAAACAATAATTCGAAAGAAGAATCTAATAATGAAGAAATTGATGGTATGATTATTAATCAACCCAGAATTCATGATATTCCCAATTATAAACAAAATAATTTAAATGATATATATAAACCAAAAGAAATAAAAGATGATAAAAATATAGAAGAAATTCCTTTAGATATTTAATAAATTATATTAAATAATAAAAAATTTTATTTCTCTTTTACATTCATATTATCTTTGTTATATTCTATAAAAATAAAAAATAATTAAGTATATCAATTAATAATATATTAAATTTATATTAGGCAATAATATATATTTATTAATTGAATATTAAAAGAATGTTAAGAAATTTACTTGTTTGAAATTTCAAAATCAAAAATCATAGATTATCAATTAATTTTTTAATTAATACTCAATTCTATTTTTGATTATTAATTATTTATTTAAATTAAAGAAGATTTAAATGGAATTTAAAAATAATATTCAAGAAGATAATAAAGAAAAAATTGAAAATATAGAAGTTTTAGGGGAAATTATTAATATTATTCCAAAAGATATTTTACAATGTTTTGGCACTAATAAATGGGAGGATAAGAAAGAAGGAATTATTAAAATATTTAATTTTCTGAATAACAATAAAGAAACAGAAAAATTAAACACAAACTCTTTTTATACACTTTATGATTTTATAAAAACCCAAATTAAAAATTTTAAAGAAACAAATATAAATTTGTTAAAAGAATCTTTAAATATTTTTATATATATAATTCCATTTTTATCAAAAAACAAGGAAAATTTTATGTTAATATTTAATGAAATAATTAATGGATTTTATTCAAAATTACCAGATAATAAAATCAATGAATTAATTGATAAAATGTTTCTTTTATTGAATAATATAAATGAAAAAGAATTTAATAACATTATTATAGAAAAATTAAAAAATGAAAAAAAGGGAAACATTCTAAAATCATATTCAATTTTTTATGAAAATATGATTAAAAAAAAAGGAAATATAAATAATATAAATAGAGATAATATTATAATATATTGTATTAATATGTCAAATAATAGAGACCCACAAATTAGAACTTCATCAATTACATTATTAACAATTTTATATTTATATATTGGATTTGATTTAAGAAATATTTTAAGAGAAAAAATTAAAGATTCAACTTATAAATTAATAGAAGAGAATTTTAATAAAATTGATAAAGAAAATTTAGAAACATATTTAACAAATTCAAATGGAGAAAATTTAAATGAATCAATTTCTGCAAATAATAAAATATTATATTTAAATACTAATAATAATACTCCAGTTAAAAATGATAAAAATCAATTAAAAAATAATAAAAATGAAAAAATTGAATATACAGAAATTATAAATAAAATAAATTCAGGTAAATGGGTTGAAAAAAAAGAAAATTTAGAAATTTTAATAAATGAAGTTAATTATAATTACCAAAATATAAAAAATCCAAATGAAATTATATTTATGATAAAAGAAAAATTAAATGATAAACAACAAAAATTAGTAATATTAATAAGTTCATTATTAAATTTAATGGTAAATAAATTAAAAGATGATTTTAATAAAGAATATCTTTCTTTAATTACTGTTCCTTTAATCAATAATTTAAATGATAATAATGATGAAATTAGAAAATCAACTTTAAATATTATTTTTAGTATTATTTTATTTAAAGATTCAGATTTTTTAATTAATAGCTTAATTTCAAATTTAAAAAAAGAAAAATTTCATCTTCGATTTGAAATATTAAATTTTTTTGTTCAATATAATAATTTAACAAAAAAACAATATAATTTATTAATTGAACCTCTTTTATTATGTTTACAAGATAAATCAAATGAAATAAGAAATTTAAGTGAAAATTTAATAAAACAATCTAAACAATTTATTAATATTACAGAATATTATTCATCAATTAATAATTTATTTAAAAAAGTTGTTGGAGAACAACTAAAAGAAATAGTAGATAAATGCTTTGGAATAATTAAAAAAATTACTCGAGATTTTTCTTCAACTACAATTTTATCTAAGACTTCTTTTAATTCAAATTTAAGTGATAATAATAAAATGAATAGAACCATAATAAGTAAATCAAGTGATAAAACATTAAAAAATAACCAAAAAAAAAATAAAATAAGAAATAAATCAAAAGATTATGGAAGGAATGAATCAATATATAAAAATTTTATTAATTTTTTAGAAATGAAAAAAAAAAGAAATAAGAATGATTTGAAATTATCAATTGATTTAAATTATATTATTAATATGAATATAAATGATCCTTTTCATTTTTTTACTTCATTTTTTACTGAAGATTATATTAATTATTCTTTATTACCAAAAAAAAAAAATCTAAAAGAAATTTTTAAAATATTTAAAAATTTATGTCAGAAAGATTCTTTTAAAGAATATTTTTATCCAAATTATGATTTAATATTAAAATTTATTATTAAATCAATTCATTTATACAATGATTTTGCAAATGACACTTTTCTTTCATTAATTAATTTTTTAAGTTGTTTTAATGAAGAAATTAAATTAAAAGATATTTCATTAGATAATATTGAAAGTAGGTTAACTTTACAATTGTTAATTTTTCTTAAAGAAAAATTTAATGATGAAAAGAATGTAATAATTGTTTTATTCAAAAATTTTTCTGAAATTATTTCTATTGAAAAATCTTTTTTTAGTTTATTTGTTTATACTTTAAATAATGATAATAATAATGAAAAAGAAATAATTTTAGATTTATTTTATGAAGAATTAATAAAAGGAAAAATAATAATAAATAATCAAATAAAAACCTTTAAAACTCTAATAAATTTTTTCTATATAAATCATCAAAATATTAAAAAAAAAGTTAAATTAATTTTTAACTTTGTAATAAATACTTATGGAGAAGAAATCTTTAATGATATATGTAATCAATTAAATAAACAAGAAAAAGAAATATTATTTTCAAATATGAATATATCATTAAAGCCAATCATTAATAATTCATCTGATTTTTCTTATTCTCAAAATAGTATTATAAGTGCTTCAACTAAAAATTCTACTTCAATGATAACAATAAATTCAGCAAATGATATTATTGATATTTTAAATGGAATTTCAACTGTAAATGATATAAATGATAGAAAAGGATATCTTGATTTAATTAAAGATTTATTTTCTTCAAAAATGAATTTTATTAACAACAAAAAATATATTTTATCTTATATTGATTTAATTTGTCAAACATTAATTAATGAATTAGAAAAATATTTTAATATAAATACAATATATAAATGTATTTCAGAAGGAGAAATAAAATATATTAATAATATAATAAATATTTTTGATCATTTATCTTTGAATAAAATTATAATTGAATCAATGAAAGAAGATATATTAAAAAAAATTTGTGTGACTTTTTTAAAGTATTTACAAAGTGACAATGAAAAAAAAGTTCATCAAATTTATTCTCAAATTTTAAAAAATATGAATACTATTATGTTAAATTTTATTCAAAATTCAAATAAAGATTTAATTGTTTGTATTTTATTAGAAATTTCTTTTGAATATAGATTATCTTCGAATATCACTAATTTATCAATTAATTGTTTATTATTTTTAATGAAAGAAAAATTAATTAATTATTCTAAATTAAATTCAAAAATTATTTTAATTAAAATTACTAAAATTGTGAATGAAATCGATGAAAAAAATATACAAAAAGAAGATAAAAGAAGTTTACTTATTGTTAAATTTATTAAAAAATTACTTAATGAAATAGTTAAACTTAATAAAGAAAAAATTATGGAAGATTATCAAAAATACATAGATAATAATATAAATGATAATTATGTTTATGTTTGGATAGATAAAATTATAGAAAAAATAAATAAATAATAATTTATTGTAAATGCTCTTTTTAAAAAATATAAAAATTATTATAAAAAAGTATTTATATTATATATATGTTATTTCATTTATTTATAATATTGAATATTATTTATCTTCAAAACACTATTCATAGAAAACAAAAATCATTATTTGAATTTTAATTCTATGTAAATTCTTTATTTAAATAATCATAAATTTTCTCTCATATAATTATTTGGAACATATACTAAATATTATTATTTATTTATTAAAAAGTAATATAATTCTTTTTCTTTTTTTTTGATAATCATAAATAAAAAATCCATCTTAATAAATCAACAAAAGATATTTATTAAATGTATTTAAACAGCAGAAATAAAATATAACAAAAATATTATTAATATTTTTCATCATTTATCTTAGAATAAAATAATTGAATTAAAAACAAAAAAACATTAAATGTAATTTTATAAATATATGTAATTCAATAAATAAATTTATAAAAATTCACTATAAAAAAATGAATTTATTTCAATTCAATAATTTTCAAAAATAAAAATTTAAAAACATATTTTAAAAAATATAAATAAAAAAATAATTTTTTTAAAAAGAAAATAATTCAAAATATATTATTTATTAAAAAAAATCAATGAGAAGCAACCTTCGTCCTCCAATAGAAGGGACATATCAAGAAGAAAAAACTAAAAAACATCAATTTGAAGTAAATAAAAAATTTATATAACAAAAAAAAATCAAATGTTATAATAGCCCTTTCAAAATTCACATTTTCAAAAACAAAATCAAAATCAAACATCAACAAATAATCAAACACCAACAAATAATCAACAAGTAAAAAATGTAGAATATATTAGTGATATTCACCCAACAAGTCAAAGACATAAAACACCATTAAATGAATATACAATAAATCCAAAACAAATTCCTCGTCCAAATAATAATGAAGAAATATATTTAAATTCAGAAAAAACTCCAATTTACGAAACAAATATAAATACTCTTCCACCACATTCAACTTCACATTATGTTATAAAAGAAACTGAAAATTCTTCTTGTAGATTTATAAGATCTACTTTAAATTATATTCCTAATTCTCAATTATTATTAAATGAAAGCAATTTATTATTTGGAATTTGTGTTCAACCCTTTGCAGAAATTCCAGATTATGAAAATGAAATTCCTAAAGTTGAAGCAAATGATGTTATTTTTAGATGTAAAACATGTAATAGTTATATTAATAATAAATATAGAATTACTTATAATTCAAGTAATAAACAAGTTATTGTTTGTAATTTATGTAATTCTGAAAATGATTTTGATATGAGTAAACCTGGAATGAAAAATGAATATTTTAATAATGATTCTAATTCTGTTCCTGAATTAAATTTACCTACTATTGATTTTATTGCTCCTATTAAATTTCAAACTGGAAGTACTTCTTTTAAACCACATTATATGTTTATGATTGATGTAGAAAAAAATTCTTATGAATTAGGTTTACCAAATTATATATTTAATTCTATACAAAATAATTATTTTCATAATTCCGATGAAACTTATATTTCAATTGCTTTATATGATAGTAAATATATTTATTTTTTTTATTGTGAAAACAATGATATTAGATTATCTATAATGACAGATTTAAATAATCCTTTTTGTCCAATTCCAATGAAAAAATTATATTTGAATATAAAAGACCAAAGAGATGATATAGATAAATTATTTGAAAAATTAAATTCATTTTTAGAAAATAAATATCATATAGATTCAAATTACACAAATAATTCATTTCAACAAATATCAACTCCAACAGCCTCAGCAATAAAAAGTGGAATAGATTCTTTAATAGAAAATGGAGGTAGAGTAATGATATTTACTCCAAATCCTTGTTCACATGGATTTGGAGCATGTATTCCAAGAGATAAATTTCCAAAAGATAAATTTCCTGAAAAAGCAAATCCATTTTATCCACAACATGATAAATTTAATGATATTATTGATTTATGTAATAATAAAAGAATATGCATTGATCAATTTATTTTTATGAGTTATCAATATGATTTAAGTACTTTAGGTTTACTTAGTAATTTAACTGGTGGACATGTTGAATATTATAATTATACTTCTGATAATTATATTCTTAATTCTATTTTTGAAAAAATGCATTATGATTTAACTAGAATTATTTCTAGACCAAATTATAATGATTGTAAATTTATGATTAGATTATCTCAAGGAATTGATTGTGTTGAAATATTAGATCCTTTTAATAGAAAATTGGGAGAAGCTTTTCAATTAGGTTTTTGTGATCCTGATTATTGTTATTATTATTCTTTAAGAATTAATGATAATTTAAAACCAAAAAGTAAAGTTCATATTCAAATTGTTTGTTTATTTAATGATAATTTTAATCAAAGATATTTAAGAATATTTAATAGTACTTATGAAATTACAGATGAAGTTGCTAAAATTTTTTCTTTTGCTGATGTTGATGCTATTACTAAAGGTCTTTTATTGAAAGAAATTTCATTAACTTATAGAACAGATTTTTCAAATGTTAGAAAAAATTTAGAAGAAAGAATTATAAATTCTTTTAAATATTATAGAATTAAAGAGAAAAGTGGAACTTCTCCAGGCCAATTAATTTTACCTTTAAGTATAAGATACTTACCTTTATATGTTGATTCTTTTTTAAAAAAAGGAATTTTAAAACAACATTCCAATTTAACTCATATTAATAATATAATTAGTTTAATGTTTAAATTAATGAGAATTCCAGTTTATGCAACTTTGAAATTTTTATATCCTAAATTTTATAGAATTGATGATATTCAAAACGATCAAATCAATAGATTAAATAATGATAAAAATGTGATTAAAGATATTGGTTTAGTAAATCCACAATATGGAATTATTCAAAAACCTTATTTATTAAGTTTAACTAAAGATAACATTGATTTTGATTCAGCTTTTTTAATTGATAATGGAGAATATATTTCTCTTCTCATATTTAATGAAATTAAAAGTGAATTTTATAATGATATTTTTAATGTTAATTCCTTTGATGAAATTTCAGAAAATGGAATTACAAGTTTAAATGAAGAAAATGAAAGTGATTTAAATCAAAGAATTTTAAACATTATATCTCAATTAAGAAAAGAAAATTCGGGTCACATTCAACCTATCAGATTATTCTTATTCACTAATAGAGATATATTTAATCCACAGTTAACTTCTATGTTAATTGAAGATCAAATTGAAGGTGAAAGTAATTATAGTGATTATTTAACTAAAATTCATAAACAAATTCAAGCAAGACTTAATAATTAATAATTTCTATTAAGAAATAAGAAATTTCTACTGAAAAAATATTTAAATAAATAATCAAAAAAAACATCAAATTAATAAGATTTATAAAGTAAAAATAAAAAACTATTTTCCAAATTTTTTAAAATTAAAATCTTTAATTATATTAAGAAATAAAATAAGAAAAACTATTCCATTAATTTAATCAAAAAAAATTTATATCAAATTTAATTTACACCCAAGAACACCTCTTCCTTCCCATTGATGTGGTCTAATAGTTAAATGTAAAATTTCTAATAAATTTTCTTCACTTTTTCTCATAATATCAATAGGAATATCCATATTTAATTTATCTCTAACAATTTCAGCAAGTGTTTGAAGAGGATTTTTAGAAACGCCTTTATATAAAAAATTATCAAATTTAATAATAAAATCATTAACTTTTAAACCTGATTCAAAAGCAGGAGAATTATCTGAAACTTCAGTTATTTTTGCAAAAGGTTCTTTTGTATTTGAATTATTATTATTATCATTACTTAAAACACTTATTGGAATTGGTTCTTCTTTATTATAATTTATATTATTATTTTTTTCTTTTATTTCTTCTTCTTCTTTTTTATTATTTGAATTAATTTCTTCAAAATATTTTGACATTTTTACTTCTATTTTTTCCATTAAGTTTTTTAAATCATTTTGTTTCATTATTAATTTTTGTCTTGCTGTTCTTATTGCATATAAATCTACTCCTGATATTGGAAAACCTTCATTATCTATTAAACTTCCTTTTATTCCTGGCATTCCAGGTTGAGTTAAATATTCTGTTAATTCAAATATTTCCTTTTCTATTTCTTGACGCTCTTTATCCATTTTTAATAAATCTTCTCGAGATACTGACATTTTTAATTTTTTGAAATTAAGCTATTTATTTTAATTAATTATTCTTTTTTGGCGAAAATTTAGTATATTTTGTTTTTTTTATTATTTTATTTATAAAGATTTATTTATTATTTTTTAAATATATCAATGAATAAAAAATTTAATAATAATAATAATTAAAAATTCCAATTAAATACTCATCAAAAACAATCAAAAAACTCCTTATATTAAATTAATATATAATATCATTAAATAAAAAAACCATTAATTAAAACAATTTTTTTAACTTATAACAAAATTACAATGTTCTCCTTCAATAAGAAGTTTTCCTTCACTTTTAGTTCTTCTTAATTCTTTTTCAATTTTAGGTTTAACTAAATGTTCCATTTTTTTAACTTCAAATCTAGTCAAAGCTTTATTAACAGGATTTTCAAAAACAAGAGCTTTTAATTCTAAATAAAAAGTCATATAAACACTTAACTTAACATAAACATTATATTGTATCATTTCCAGAAATTTCATTTCTAAAATATTTAATTGATTTTTTTCAAAAAAGGGATAAATATAAGAGAAATCTCCATTACTTAAATATTTATCATCCCAAATTTTTTGAGAAATCATTAAAGAAACAAAAACCATAGGTCTCCAATTTGTAGTTTGTAAACTTAAACCAGTTAAAGCAATAATTCTATTAATATATATTAAACTTATAATACAACATTCAGAAGAAAATTGAACACAATTATAAAGTGCTTCAATATAATTAATCATATCATCTAAAGTTGGTATTTTTCTTATATTTTCAATTCTTTGTTTATCAAAATATTGTGGATATTCATCTATATATTTTTCTTCAGAAAAAAAATATAAATCACTTTTTTTGCTTATTGTTTTTCCTAAATTCATATCTTCATTTAATTGACTTTGTAATATTGTTGCTACTGCTTTTATCATATTTTTTACATTTGGAGATGATATTGTTGTTTCTAAAAATATATTACTTGTTGATGAACATTTAAAATCATGATAAGGAGCACTTGAAATTGTTCTTTTTAAAGATATGTTTTTGTTTTGTTTTATCCCTGGAGTAAATGCCATTTTTGACATTTTTTTTAGAATTATATTTTTTATTTTTTTTTCGGTTGATTAAAAATATTTTTTAATATTTTTAATTTTTTTTAATTCATATGAAAAACACTGGGAATGATGATAGTTTAAGTATTACTGTTGAAACCTCTATTAAAGGAAATTCAGATAATTTAAATAATTTTGAAAATTTTGGATTATGTGAAAAATCAACTCAAACTGATATGACTGGGAGAGATGTAGACTTAATAATTTCTGGAAATTGTTTAATTAATTTAGAAAAATTATTAAATGAAAATAATGATAATAATCATAAAAATAATACACCAAAGAAAAGTAAAAATAATCAAAAGGAAAAAAATAGTAATTTAGATAATAATAAAAAAGATAATGAAGCACATTTACAACATAAAAGAAAAAGAGATGATAATTTGAATAATAATCAAAATTTACCTGTTAAAGATATTTTAAATAATATTATATCTGATAGTGTAAATAAAAGTGAAGTTGGTAAAAAAATAGTAAAAAAAAAAATAGATGCTTATATGCTTTTTAAAGAAGAATATTATCAAATGCATAAAGCAAATAATGAAGAAGATTTAGAAAAAAATTGTAAAAATGCATGGAATGAATTATCAAAAGATTTTAAAAAATTTTATAACATGAATGCAGAAAATGAAAATAAAAGATTAAAGAAAGAATTGAAGCAACAAAGGAAAAATGAAAAAAATAACAATTAAATAAATATATTAATTATTATATAAAATTTCTTTTAATATTAATATTACATTAAAATATAACAAAGTATTTGATATTTAAAAATAAAATAAATAAATATAGTAAATTATATATTCTACTGAAATTAGGTATACATATATATCCTAATTAATTCAGTAGTTTATATTTTCTATAAATATTTTGAAATTAATAGATTATTTATTAACCTATAATTTTTTATTTACATTTTTAATATTTAATGAATGGAATCAAAAAATATTAAAAAATCCTAAGTGTCTTCAAATCTAAAACTAAACTATATTATTCCAATTAATATTATTTATAATTGTATTTACAATATCTAAAGAATTATTTCCAATAGATAAATTATTAAAATTTATAATAAATTTAATAGAATTTTTAATATCTTCAATTAGTTTTTTCTTTTGATATTCGTTTAAAACTAATTTTAAATTATCTATAATTAATTCAGGATCTTCTTCTTCTCTTATTGGTATTTCTATATAATTATCAGAGTTTGGAATTTTTATTTTTATGTTTAAAAGAATTTTATTTTTAACTTGTTTATTTATTATAAAAGGTTTTGTACATTTTTGATTAATTTTAATTGGAGGACATGATAAAATATCACTCATATAAATATATTTTTTTGATATATCTTTTTCTTTCTGTTCTTTCATATTTTTTTCTACATTTTCATTTTTTGAGTTTAATTCTTTGTTATTAAGATTATTTGAATCTCTTAAAAATTTTGATAAATAAGAATTATTCTTTTTATCAGGTTTTTCATTATTATAATAATTATTTGAATAAATATTAAAATTATTAATTTTTGTTGGATTTAAATTAGAAAAGATATTATTATAAGTATTTTGACCATCAATTTGATTTGAATAAATTTGAATAATAGAGTTATTCTTATTAATTATATTACAATCGTTTATTTTATTAGAATTATTTTTTTTTCTTTTTTTCTTTCTTTTATTTTTTTTTTTTCTTTGTTCGGTATCATTAAGAAAAAGATTATCATTATTATAATTTTTTGAAAGGTTTAATTTATTAAAATCGTTATAATTTTTAGTATTTAAATCACAAAAAGAATTTTCAATTAAGTCAAATAAACTATTATTTTGTTTTGAAATTAATATTTGATTTTTTTCTAATCTATCAACAGAATTAACATTAAAAGAATTGTTATTAATAGGTGATAAATTATTATCAGTTGCAAATGATGTTGTATCTTCTGATTCATTTTCTTTTATTGAATTTATTTTTGGAGATTCTTTTGTAAAATCAAGATTTATATTTTTAATATGATTACATTGTTCAATGTTAATTTTTTTATTTTTATTAATAGATGAATGCTTTAAATTCCCATATAAAAATTTTGAATTTTGTTTTTTATCTTTTTTTTTCTTAGAATTTTTTTTATTTTTTAAATTATCATATTGTATCTCATTACTCATAATTGCGTTATTTTCTTGGTTTTTATAATCATAATTATTATTTGTTTTTTGGAATGGGAAAAATTCATAAAGTGTTTTTTCTGTTTGAAATAAGTTTTCTTTTTTTAATTCATCGACTTCTAATGGAAAAGAAAAATAATTTCTAATATATTTATTACTATTTATTTCGTTATATTTATTCAATGTTTCATTTTTATTATCTGTTTTAAAGGATAATTTCATTCGTTAATTTGGTTATTTTTTATATAAAATCTAAATTATTTTTACTTTTATAAGCTTTTTTGAATCAATTTTTATTAAAGGATATTTTTAACTAATCAAAAATCTATTTTGATTAATTAATATTGTATTAATTTTTTTTTTATTAACTTTTAATATTTTTTTATTAGTTTTTCCTTTTTTTTTATTTTGATGTTTTAAAAAGAAGTTTTAAATATTTCTCTTTTTTTTTCTTATTTTTTAGTACTTAAAATATGAAAAAATTACAATTTATTATGATTTATTTTTAAGAATATTTTATTTTATAGATTTTTTTCTTTTCAGACATTTTTATAAAAAATTTCTTATTGAGCGATTTTTGTTTTTCTAAATTAAAAAGTTATAGTTTTATTTAAACTCCTAAAGATTTTTACTTTAATAATAAATGATGTTTATATTAACAGTTAATTTATTAAATTATAATATGTTTTTCAATACTTTTATAATATAATAAACGGTTAAATCAATCCTATTGAATATAATTTATTACACTTTTTTTTCTAACGCAAAAAGAAAGAAAAAGACTTTAAATTCCTATTTTTTCTTGTTTTTATTAAATTTTTTCAATGAAATTTATTTATTTACATTTTTAACCATTCAATTAAAGAATTTATAAAAGAAAATTTGAATAAAAAATATTAATTTAATGATAATAAAAAGAATTTAAAGGAAATAATATAAAATTCTTTATTTTGACAATCCTTCAATTTATTTTCAATTCTATAATTCTAAAAATTGATGAATATTTCTGTTGTTATATTTTTATACTTTTATTTTCTATTTTAAAAATATATAATATTAGAAAAAAAACTGCTAATACATTATAAAAAATTACTAATATAAAAGAAAGATTAAAAAAATAATAAAATTTCATATTTAAACATTCTCTTTCTATTTAATTATAAATATTTCAATGTACATTCTTATTTTCATTAAAAGAAGAATTTTCACAACATCAATCCAAAAAAAAAAATTAAATAAAAATAAATTAAAAAAAAAATAAAATCAAAAACCAAAAAAACCTTATTCTAAATAATTGAATAAACCAATAATAAACATAATAAATAAATAAATAAAAAAACAAAAATTAAATTTAATAACCAATATAAAAAAATGTCAAATCCAGAAACATCATCTCAATTGCATTCTGAACAGCCTCAACAAGAATACAAGCAATTTCGTCCATTAGATTTCTACGCTTTAGGAAAAATGACAGTTCAACCAAAATCAAATGAATTATATGATTTTAGAACTTCATATCCAGGTCAATCAAAAGATTTACTTCACAGAAATTATTTTTCAATAAGAAATCAAAATTTTGATAAATATAAAGATAATTATAAAAAACTTTCAACTTTAAACGACAAAAAAGAAATGGAAAGTAAAATATCACATCAAAATTTTCAACATCCAACAAATTTACAAAATAAAGAAACATATAATTTAACAAAAGAAAGATTATTTGCAACAGATCGTTATTCAACAATAAGACCAGGTCAAAATTTATCTAAAAATGATTTTTTAAATCAAAAATCAAATATATTAAATCAGAATAATCCTCAAATATCAAAATGGGAAAATCCAAATGAAACAGGAGATCAACAATCAAAATTATTAAAAGAGAATAAATTAGTTTTTGTAAGATCAATATTACCTAAAACAGAATTTGAAACTCCGGATGCAAATTCAAGGACAAAAGTTTCAAATGATGCTCCCGAATGGTTTGATGTATGTCCTGATTGGAAAATAAAAAAATTTGAAGAAGAAATGGCAAAAAAGAATGATACTATAAGTGTTTTTTCAAGATATCAAAATTGGATTACTGTAACTCCTAAAAATAAAGATAGAAGACATGCTTTAGAAAAAGTTAAAGCTACTAATATGGAAGAAAGTAGCAATATTATGCCTAAGTGGATGGTTAGTAATCATAAAGGAAAATTAAATGAAAATTTCAAAAGAGTTGAATATTATCCTATTAAACAAAAAGCTAAAGGACTTATGGTTTGGGTTGATAAAGATATTAATGATAAGAATAATATAAATAATCCTGAAAAAAGTATTTTTTCTTATATGGATTTTAGAAATAATGTTGTTACTAAAAAAGATGCTGATTATTATGGAGGAATGGTACCTCAAGTTCCTAAAAAATTCTTTGATTGGGATGATGGGAAAAGATTTAATCCAAAATATAAAAAAGATGTCTAAAATAAAATTTAATTGTTTGAGCATTTTTTAAATTAAATTATTTTTTTTTATTAATTTATGGGATTAAAGAAATTTTTATTTTTTTTAAAAGGATGTGATTAAATATAATTTCATTTTTTTGGTTTTTATTTAAATGATAATAATCGGAAAAAAGGAAATATGAAAATAATGAAAAAAAGAAGAAATTACTTTAAATTATTAAATAAATAACAATCATTAAAAAAATAACAAATAATTAAATTACTTTATTATAATTTAATATATTTATTTTAATTTCAATACTTTAAATATTTTTATATAATTATTTTACTGACCTTTTTTTATTTCTTGAACTCTTTGGTTCCTTTGTATTATTTTTTTTCTTATTATCACTATCACCAATAAATTGTTCAATTCCTTCTTTTAATAATTCTTTTTTTTCACCAATATATTCATAAAATTTAAGAGCTTGACCAACATTAATCTGAAATTTTGATTGTATTTCATCCATATCTCTATCAAATTCGGTAGAATTCATAAAGTCTTTTTTCCATAAATCATCTCTTTCAAGATTTTTAAATAAATCTGAATCAGGAGGAATTTCTTCATTTTTTTTTTTTAAACTTAAATGTCTTGATATAAACTTTCTTGTTGCTTTTGCTAATTCATTTTTTGTTATTAATTTTTCACTAATATTAATTGATTGATTTGATATTGAACTATTAATTGTTTTATTATCTAGAACAACATCATCTTTAAAAAATTCATCAATTTTTGTTTTTGTTTCTTCATCAATTATATCTTTATATTTATTATCAACATTTTTTATTATTTCATTATAATTCCATAGTTCAATATATTCAAAAACATCCATTAAATGTTTAACTTTGAATTCATGGCTTTGAAATAATTCTTTTAAATTGTCATTTACTGAAATAAAATCAGGTTTATTTTCTACAACTTTTTTCAAAGAAGTTTCGTTATTAATTATAATATCATCATTTTCATCAATTAACTTTGAATCTGAAATTAATACATTTTTTTTTTCTTTTTGTAATAAATAAAATATTAAGACTAAAATAGAAAATGAAACTTCTTTATAATTAAAACCTTCTGAATTTTGTAATTTAAATAATGCCATTTTTAAAGAATCATTAATACCATTTTTATCTTGTTCATATTTTTGTATAAATTGAATTAAAATTGAGGAATTTTTATTAAATATTTCTCCATCGTATATTATAAATGTTAATTCATCTGAAAATTTTTTTTTTCCAAATAATAATCCTTGTCCTAATAATTCTTCAATATATTCAAAATTATAAATAATTTCTTTATTTTTCATATAATTGACTTTATTATCTTTTGAAGATGGAATATTTCTAAAAGAATTTTCATTGATTATTTCTTCAAAATCTAAAAAGTATTCTGCTTTAATTTTTGAAAAATCAAATATTTCATTTTCAGTGACATTTTGAATTAATATTTTTTTTTCTAATTGATCAATAAAAAATGAGAATTTTGAATCTTTATTTAATTTTATATTTTCAATAATTGTACTTACAAAAAGATTATGAACAGTTAAAAATTCATAATACATTCCAGATATTTGTAAACCATAATTTTCAACATTATCTGCTAAAATAAAAGATAAACTTTTATCTTCATCTATTTTTATTGGAGTTATGCTTTGGCAATTATATTGAGTAATTAAAGTATATATTTCATTCCATGCTGTTTTAAAACTATTAAAATTCTCTTTAATATTTTTATTAGGATATTTATTTTGGATACTTTTTAATTCATTTTTTATTTTTTTTTCAATAGCTTCTTCCCTAGTAATAGGATTTGTATATGAATAATAATTTAATAATTCATTTTCAAATGGATTAATATCTAATAATTTTTTCATTTTAATTAATATTTTGTTTTGATAAAAATCAAAAAATGCTTTTAATATAGGATATTTTATTTTTTCTTCTTCATTTAAATTATTAAATTGTTTGTTTAAATCTTCTAATGAGGAAAATGTAGGAATTATAAAGAAATTTAATTTTTCATATTCATTGATATATGAATAAGGAGATTCTAATTCATTTAAAATTAGTTGCATTTTATCGAGATTAACAATTTGATTATTTTTTTCTAAATATTTTTTTTCATTTTGTTCATCTCTGGATTCTTCAATTGTTTTGTTTATAATATTATTAAATTCTTTTTCAAATTCTCTTCTTTCTTGTTCACTCGAACATTTCACTGGTTTATCATTTAATATTATTAAATTTTCATATAATAAATTAAGGAAAACCTCTAGTTTTATTTTTTTTATTGACAAATAATTTGAAATCCTTTCATATTTATAATATATATATTCTAAAATACTTTTTGAATCTGGAAAATAATCTTTTAATTCATTGTTTAAATCTTTTTTATTCACTAAAAAGTTAAAAAATAAAGATGATAGAAAAATAAAATTAAGAATATTAAAAGATAAATCATCTAAATCTCTTATTTTTTTTTCATTCATTTTTTCAAAAATTTCAGAAGTTTTGATTAATCCTTTTTCATCAATATTCAATAATTTTATAATGTCTTCTTTATATTCAGAAAGCAATTTATTTTTTATTCTTCTACCAAAATTATATCGATCCCAAGATGCATTTCTTTCTGATTCATCTAAAAATACTCTAAAATCTGTTTCTTTAACTAAATTATGTTCACGACCACCAATATTTTTTTGGCAATTTCCACATTTTGAGATAATGGCAGGGTAACCACAACCTGATATTTCATAATTAAATCCACATTCACATATATATTGTCCTAAGAATGGATTTTTTTCCCTTTTTAATTTTTCTTCTACTGTTATATATGATTTAATTTTAAGTGATTGAGTCGGAACTCCTCCTATTATATACAATTTTTTTAAATAATCTAAAACATTATTTGACTCTATTATATATTTATAAAACGATTCTTCATGGTTATGAATGAATAAACTTATTAATTTAAAACAAGTTAAAAATATTAGAAATTGTTCATTATTCATTTTATCAAATATTTGTGAATTTAAAGTTTTATCTCCAATAAATAATTTATAAAATTTTTTTTCTGTTTCATTAATTATATTTTCATCCTCAAATAAATTTTGTAAAATAGATAAAACTTGGAAATTACCCTCTTTTTGATGTTTTAATTGTGATAAATAAGAATTTATAAATCTATCAATTATAAAGTGAAATTCTTTGTTATTATTTTTTACACTATCTTTAAGATCATTTTCATTTCCAAGAATTAAATTAGAAATTTTTTCATATGAACCTAAGCTATGAATAGGAAAAAAAGAATATTGTAGAATTTGTTCTTTTTTTTCTTCTGAAGGAAAATTAATTATATAATCTTTAAATTTTTCAGAATTACATTCTTGTAAATAAGAATTATAATCTTTATTATAAAATTTGTATATCAATTTCATTATATAAATTTTTAAAGTATTACTAAAATGATTGTCTTTTCTAAATAAAATAGTAGTAATATATTTATTGCCATTTAAAATTCCTTCAATACCTTTATTATTTAAAAGCAACTCAATATAAAAATTTAAAAAACATTTTATATAAGTTATTGAATATATTGTACCAATATTTTGTAGTTTAGGTGGTTCTTCATCTTTTTCAGGCTCAATAATTAAAAGGCATTTATTTAAATAATCTTTACAAGAACCACCAATTTTTTCAATAGAATTTTTTTTAATTTCTTCAAAAAAAGGATTAATTCTTGTTTCAAAAATTGAGATTAAAATCTCAGCAATATTATCATTTTCAATACATTTTTCATTGATAATATCTAATATTAAAATGGCATCTTGATTATCAATGAATTTTAAAAATAAATCTTCTTGTTCTATATTATCTTCAGGTTCTAATCCATCAACTTGGTCAATAAAAAATAAGGAAAATAATGTTTTTGAATAAGCAATTAATTCTTTGTTTGTGTCATCCAATATTATTTGAAATATTTTATCTGATAATATATCGTAAGTTCTATATTTATTGCATAAAAAAAAAATACATGTTTTATATTGTTCTTCTTTTGATAATTTGATTTGAGATTTTAATAATTCTTTTAAAAAATTAAATTCTTTTTCTAAATATTCTTCTGCTTCTCTTTTTTTATTTAAAGAAATATAATTATTTTCTTCTTTTAAAATTAATGAATATTTTTTTAATTGAGTTTCAATATCTTGTTCAGTGAAAGAAACAATTTCATAAATTTTTAATATTATATTCATTATTAAAACTAAAGTACATTTAATACCTAAACTATATTTCATTTTTGAAACATTAAGTCCTATTTTATTTCCAATTTCGTAAAATTTTTTGGATTTTTCTCCTTGAATCGTATCAATATTTTCGGTGATTATGTTACATAATCCATTTGAAATAGAGGTAAATGGTTCTGCGATCTTAATATTATTTAATATTCTTTGATTTAATGATAATTCTTTATTTTCTTTGTCAGCTGAAGTTTGAATATAATTTTGAATTTTATTTAAAATATCAAATTCAACAATTGAGTCTAAGTCATATAATATTTGAATTAAAATTGTAATATATTCATTAAAATATTGAATGAATAATATAATTTTCATATAATTATTCATTGTGTTTATATTTTCTTGTTGATAATTCGGGTATATTTTTTTCATTCCTTCATTAACAATAAATTCTAAAAAAGGAAGAAATTTATGAATATCACTTTTCATAAATTTTTTAGAAAGAAAAATTATATAATAATCCTGAATTAACATTTTTATTAACTCAGTGTTATTGAAATCTATTTTAATATTTTCAAATAATTTTATATCAATAAAATCATTTTTCATTCTTCCAGTAATATTCCCTATTTTATTATTAAACATTTCAATACATTGATTGATTTTTTCCCTTTTTATTTTAAGAGCAATTTCTTCATTATTATTCTCAAATTCTTCCTCATCTTCAAATGTTCTTATCCTATTAATCGTATCTAAATATTCAATTTTATATAAATCTAAATTATTATGAAAATAATCTAATTTATTTTTATATAAAGGAATACCTAAATTTAATATAGAAGTTACTTTATTTTCATTCATTTCATCCTTAACATTTTTCAAATCAGAAAAATTTAATTGTTCTAAATATTTTATTTTTAATTCTTTTTGAACTTCATTCAAATCTTCATCAGATTTGAATAATAAAAAGGGTAACATGAAATCTTTTTCAGTTTGAATAATAAATTTAATAAGATAAAATTTTTGTAAATATTTCATAAATCTTGATAAAATCGAATAAAAAGATATATCATTATAAACAAAATTTTTATCAATAAAAACACTCATCAAAATACTTTTTTCATTTTTATCAATTTCATCTATAATTTTTTCTTGAATATATTTTTTTAATTGTTTATTATCTATTAATGCTTTTGATGCTTTTTCCCTATAATTATTTTGATTTATTTCATTTGTTTGATTTAAAATTTCATAACAAATAGTTAAAAATGCAGGATATACAGTTTTATCGAATTCTTGTTCTATATTATATAAATCTTTTCTACCAAATAATTCTTTATTACTTAATTCTAATATGGAAGTAATATTCTCATGTTTTCCTTTTAAATTATCTATAAAAATTTGATTATAATTTGATAAATGAGATATTAAATTTGAATATGAAGATAAATAACGACTTGTTACATTTAAATTTGGTAAAATTCTTTTTAAATGAATAATTATAATAAAATATTTGTTTTTTAAAGAAATTTCATTTTCTAAAATGAAATTATCTAATAAAAATTGAATATGGTTAAGATGCTTTAAATTTTCAAATGATATTTGAAATATTAATAAATTATTAGTTGATTTCATATATGATTTTAAAATAGAATCAATAATTTTTTCATTGTCATTTTCATCAATAATTTTTTTATAAGTTTTCTTTAAAGAAAATGTTAAATCTTTATTTTGTATAATTTCATCATTCAGGAAAATTTTATCAATAACACTAGAAAAAGTAAATATTACATTTTTTTGAGAAGTCATATTTTTAATAAATTCATTCAAATTGTCATGATTTCCTTTACTATAATTATTTATAATTTCATTATAAAAATTTTCATAATTAAAATAGAAAACAGAATGTTTGATAAAAACAATTAAATCTTGAGAAAAAGTTGGAACAATTATTTCTAAAATATATTCTAAACACTCAATAAAAGTAAGTTCTTTTTCTTCTTTCCTTTCTAATTTATATTTATATATTAATCCTTTAATTTCTTCTAAATCAAAATTAATTAATTGTTTTGATAAATTTACTTCTAATTGTTTTTTATCAATATTTTTTGGTTCACTTAATGACTTTAATTTATTAAATATATTTGTTGCTAATTCATTTTCTTTAGGTTCAAGAATATAATCAAATGAAATAATATGTTTTTCAAATCTATTTAAAAATGGGGGATCTTGTTTAAAAATGTCTTCTGGATCTAATAAAATTATAAATCTTAAATCTTTATTTACTTCAAATTTAACATCATTTAAATTTCCTAAAGAAATTTTTGAATATTTTTTTCCTGCTACAATTTGAAAAGATTGGTTAAATAAATCATACAATGAAGGATATATTGATTCTAAATTATCTAATACTATTACATTTCCAAATTTCATTAATATTTCTATTTTATTTAATAATGATAATGAATATTTTTCATTTATTAAATCTAACTCAAATTTACTTCCAGATAAAAATACATTTTTTTTTTTCATTCTTGTTAAAATATAATTGATTAAATATTTACTTATTGAAGATTTTGATATAACTAATAAATATCTATTATCTTCGTTTTGAATATTTAATTCAATACATTTTTGAACAGGATAATTTTTTTTATTTTCACAAGAAGAATAATTGATTGAAAAAAATTCCTTAAATTTTTTTATTGAAAGATCAAATCCTCCAAAATTTCTTTCAATACTTTCAATTGCAATTTCCTTTATACTTAAATTAATTTTTTTTTCTTCTTTCAATATTAATTGTTTTGAACATATTTTTATTAAACTATAAAAATCTCTTGTACCATGAAAATCTTTATATAGTTTATCGTTTTTACACCAACCAATATAATTTAAATAAGTAGAACAAAGAGCATCAAATAAATCTTTATATTTTTCATATAAATTAATAGACCCAGTATTATAAGATTCAGATATAGCTTTCATTGTTTCTTTTAAATCTTCTTCATCTAATTCAGAAACTGATAAATATATTCCTCTATTCATTTTTGATGCATCTAAAGTCCAATTTGAAACACCTACAAAAGCTATTTTTTTTTTATCTAAATTATTTTCATATTCTAATTCAGAATGAATAACTTTTAAAGGGTTATTAGGGGATATTTCTGCTAAACCCATTTCATCAAAATATATTAAATAAATATTTTTTAACTGATTATTATTATTTTCAAGTTCTCTTTGAATTTTTTCTCTTGTTCTATCAAAAACTTTTTTTACTCCTTCAGAAGTACATGTATTTGAACCTTGATAATTAGTTTTAATTACTGAAGGTAAATATTTAAATACCTTATCTTTTGATCTATTTCCAATTAATGCATTTAGAACAATATTAACACTTAATGATTTACTACATCCTGGTTTTCCACATAAAAATATTGGAATTTTGGTGAGAATACAAACAAATGTTGAGAAAATATTTTCAAGAAGTACTCTATTTAATGCTATTCCTTGTTCAATATTAAAATGTGTAGATAATTGTTTGATTACTAATGAACAAAATTCTATAAAATTTAAATCTTGATTTTCTAAAAAACACATCCCTGATATTATTTTGGAATAATCTTTTCTATTGTTTTTATCTTTTTTTTTAAATAATAACATAAATAAATAGATAATAAGGCAGAATATATAAAATCATCGATTTGATATTTTTCAATTGATTCAAAAATTCCTTCTTTTTTTTTATTATAAAACCATTCTAATAAAACAGTAAATCTATTTGCATCTCTTAAACTAATTGATGATCTATCATATATATTTCTTATAAATTCATGGGATTGAAAAATCATATCTGTCAATAATTCTATATCCTTAGCTCTATTATTTTCTTTTAAATTTTTTATTGTTACTTCTTTAATCATTTCATATATATATTTTTTTTCATCTTCTTTTTTTAAATTTCCAAAATCAAAAACAAAATTTATTAAAGAATTAGGTAAAGGATTAACAGAATAAACAAGATTTCTTCTTTTACTTTTAAAGTGTACTAAACCATCAGGTTCTATTTTTTTTTCTGGAATTCTATATGGATTACAAGCTGAAATAAAAACAACATTATCTTTTATTTCTTCGCCTTCTATTGAATGTTTACATAACATTTCACTAATTAATCCCATTGAATTACATGTATTTATTTCATCTAAAAAAACCCAAGTTTCCTTTATATTACCAGTATTTTGAGTTTTTAAAAGTTCATTTTTTTTTATCCATTCCATTATTTCTTTATTCCCTGTTCCTGCATGTATATTTAAAATTAATAATTGACCAAATTCACCTCCAAATTTTAAATTGGCTAAAATTTTTATCAAAGAAGTTTTCCCACATCCTGTTTCACCCATCATTATTATTGGAATTTTAGCTCTTATCCTTAATAAAATTAATAAAAATTTTATAAAATTATCTTTTGTGAAAACATAATGACCGATCATTTCTTTTATATATTTTTGATTTAAAATATATGGTTCTAAATTTAATACTTTATAAATCTCATTTAAAAATTCATCATTATTCATTTTTTTAAAATCTTTTATTCCTTCTGAATTCGAACTTAAATTGTTTAATATTATTCTTATTCCTCTTAATTCTATTTCATTAATATTATTTTTGGGAATAAATGTTATTGAATTAATATCTTCATTCATAAAAATAATACTTGAATTATCTAAAATTTCATCAAAAGATATTATTTTCTTAGTTAATAAATTATTTCTTTCTTCCTCCACTTTATCATTTATTTTATCAGGATCTACTTCTGCAGTTAATTGTTCTTTAATAATATGTTCATAGGCACTTTTAGAACAATTCCTTGCAAAATCAATTAAAGAGTTAACAATATAAGTTCTTATATCACCAAATTGAAATAAATTTCTAGCAGTCAAAGAAAAATTGGCCCCAAAATACTTAAATTGGTAAGCTAAAATATTAATAAATGAATTTAATTGATAATATGTAAAGTGTTTATCTCCTTTTCCTTCAAATAAATCATTTAATAATGTAATTACTTCATTTCTAGGAAGTGCTTTAAGAGGATTTTTTAAGTATTGATTTTCAATTTTGACTAAAAAACTATTTTTTCGTTCCTTTTCATTTTTATCTTTCATTTTGCGTATTTCATCTTTTAAATGTCCAATATAACTGTCATCAATTTTTGTATAATTTATTTCATCTTCTAGAATAAATTCACAAATATTTTTCATAAATATAAAAACATTTTCTTCTCTGATTTTTTTTAATTTAATTAAATTCAAATAATTTGCAACAATTTGGATATTACTTTTTGATTCTTCAGAAACTATCATTTGATCAATCTGTACTTTCTTAATTAAATGTTTCCTAAATAATTTTAATATAGGAAAATCTTGATAAATATTTTTAAATCCAATTGAAACTTCAATTTGAATAATATAATTATTTTCTTTATAACAAAAAATATTTTCTTTCTTTGAATAAAATTGAAATATTAATATTTCAAACAAGAAATCTCTTAATATTGCTTTTGAACTTTCTTCTGGGGTATCAGAAATATCAATATGTAAAAATATTTTTGAATCTTTTATTAAAAGTAATCTATTAATTATTGTATTTGATCTTATTTCTCCTCCAATTGGAAAATAAATATATTCATAATTTTGTAATTTATAATTCTCATAAAAATTTAAATATATTGATTTTGATTTCCCAACTCCAGATGCTGTGGAACTTGTGATACTAATATTTGTTTTATCTTTAAAGTTAAAATTTTTAGACTTATTATCAAAAACAAATGAATGATGAAAATCTTTTTCTTTAATTTCTTTTATTAATTCATTATCATTTTTCGTATATATAATTAATAAGCAAGAATTATTTTTATTTTTTTTGTTTCTTGATTCAAACAATTCTATTATTGTTGACATAAATATTTCTGATAATTCATAATTTAATTCATCAGGTTTAACCAATAAAAATAATGAATTTGAATCACATAATAAACTTCTATATAAGAAAGAGATTATTTCTTCTTCTTTTGTTTCATTTGTGCATATTAATGTTGTTAATGGAGAAGGAATTATGTTAGTTAAAAAAAAATATGCTATTAGTGAATCAATTTCATATGTTAAATAATCTGTTTTTAAACTCCAAATATCTTTGTAACCATCTTTTTTAATTTTATAATTATTAAATAATTCTTCTGTTTTTTTATTTATTTTAAAGACTTCTTCTAAATATATATCAACACTTTTAAACATATATTCATATTCTGAATAATTTTTTTTTTCTGGAAATTTATATTCTAAATTTTTGTTTTCTATTAAAAGATAATTGAATATAGAATTTATGTTTTCTTTCTCTTTATTTAAATATTCAAAAATAGTAATTATTTGTTTCCCAGTTAAAAATCTTAAATTAGGAGATTCAAAATAATATTTTTTAATAATTTCTTTTTGATTAGTTTCAATTTGGGTTAATTCGTCTTTTAATTGATTTAATGAAGATTCTTTGTTTTCATTAATCTTTATAACTTTTGAATCTTTTATTTCAATTTCATAATTTAATTTTTTTAAATATCCTTTATTCATTATTTTTTCAAATTTATCAAGTATTATTTCTAATTCGGAAATTATCAATAAAAAACTATTAACAAATTCAAAACTTTCTTTTTTGTTTTCATTTTTTTCTTCTTCTTTTTCCGTCAATAAAATTTGATCTTTTATTTTTAAATATTCATCAAAGTTTTTATCTAAATTTAATTCTTGGTTTTCTTGATTTATATTTTTATAAATTTGAATCGTTCTAACTTTACATATAATACTATCTTCTTCATAGTTTATTAATATTTTACTATTTTTTAACATCCTTCTAATTATATTTTTTGAAAATTCACTTGTGTCAAAATTTTTTGAAAATAATTCTTTTATAAATTCAATTTTAAGGAATAAATTATTTAAATTTGTTTCTAATGTATTTATCTCATTTTTATATTGTTCATCCAATAAAACATTTTTAAACCATAATATATATTCTTTATCAGTGGTTTTTTTCTCTTTTTGTTCTAAACATATATTTAGAAACTTAATCAAATAATACATTTGATTTATCTCTTCAACACCTATGGTAGGATTATCAATTGGATCTATATATTCACTTATTGCTTCAATAGTATTATCTTTTTTATTTGAAAAAAATTTAAATAAAGTAGCATCCTCTTTCATTAATATTGATATTATTTCTATATAATGATTATTCGAGAGATTTATTACTTTTTCTATTATTTCTTTTTGTTCTTGAATTTTAGAAAAATCATAATCTTTTTTTTCAAATTCATTTTTTAATATTTTCAAAGAATCACTCACTTCTGTTTGTCCCAAAGAAAAAATATCTATAAATCTCAAAAGGCAATCAACATTTTCTTTAATTTGTATCTCATCATAATAAAAAAATAATTCTGATAAAAGTAAATCAATATTTTTTTGTTCAAAATTTGAATAATAAATATCTTTTATCAAATATATTTCTTCTTTGATTGATTTTATACTATCAAAGCACTTAGATTTAATGAAATTTTTTTTAATGTTTATAGATAAATTTTTATCTATAGATGATTCATTTTTTGGATTTTTATTAAATATTATTTCCCAATCTTTTTCAAATTTGTCCCTTATTTCATTGAAGGAATTGACTTTTTTTTCAAATTCATAGTTTTTATTTTTTTCATATAAAAATCTAAAATATTTAGATTCAATTAATTTTCCCATTTCTTTTTTCATATCGGAAAAAAATTTTAATTTTAATTCGTTAGCTTCTTTATATTTTGTTCTAAAATCACATAATTCACTCTTATTTTCAAGCTCATCCAATAATACATTAAATTGTTTTAGTTCTTCGGAAAAAAAAAAATCTCTTAAAAATTCTAAAATATTTTTAATATCTTTTATTAATTGATAAAATAAATTTATGTTTGTAATTATAGTTCCTCCATAATTTTCAGAATCTTCATTTGATAAAAAAATATTTAATCTTGATTTAAATTCTTTTTCATCTAACTTTGTAATTTTTTCCATTTCATTTAATTTTATTTTGAATTTCAAAACCTTTTCTTTTAAATTTTTTATAATTTCTGTAGTTTGTGTGATATAAAAGGGATTGGTATTACTATGTTCTTGAGCTTCCAATATATTTAATTCTTTTATTTTATTAAAAATTCTAATTGACAAATCTTGATTTGAATCAAAAATTTTATCAAAAGATAATAAATATTCTTTGAAATTTAAATCTTTAATAATAGAAGTGTTATCGGCATTTAATATTTTATCAATATTGCTTTTATTGATTGATTTATTTGGGAGAAGATAAAAAGATATATAATTTTTTGATTCTTCGTTTATATTTTGTTCAAGTAAATAATTAAATATAATATATTTTATGGGGACCTTGATTTGATTTTCAAATTCTTTTTTTAAATCTTGGAATAAACCATTTTCAGTAAATATTTTGAAAATTTTTCCAATATTATCAATATTATGTTTTAATTTGTTTTCATCTATTTCTGAAATAAAATTTATATATGGTGATATTAAATAGTCTTTATTATTTTGTAAAGTATTTTTATCAATAATTGAAATAAGATTTGATATTTCAGGAAAATCTAAATCTTTACAAAAATCATTAATTTTTTTTTGGGAGGTTTCTTTAGAATAAAAATCAGAAATATTTAACTCTTTATAATCCTCAATTTCTTCTTCTGTAATAGTTTTTAAATTTAAATATTGATGAAAAGTGAATGTTATTCTTCCTTTTAATTCATTTTTAGAGCAAATATCATTTTTTAAGAGAGAAATTAAATCTTTATTTTCATATTTAATATTATCTAATTCTTTTTTTAAAATTTCAGAAATAGAAGTATTTAATTTCATTTCCAAATTTGAGGATTCATCTGTAGAATACTTTTCTAATTCTTTAATAAGTCTTACCATATTTCTTAATAACTCTAACCCTTTTTCTTCTTTTTTATATTTATTTACAAAATCAATAAAAAAATCCTTTTTAAAAACAATTTTCGATTTGAAATCATCTCTGATATCAAAAAAATTTTTTATTATGTCATTTATTTCGTTGGTTATTTCAAATGAATAGTTTGAAAAATCCAATTTAGATGATATTTTATCCTTAACAATTTGTCTGTTTTCATTTAAAATTTTAAATAAAATGTAATAAGATTTACACTTTGAAAGCATTTTTTCAACATCTTTTTCTTTTTCACAATTCTGAATTTGTGATGCAATAAATTTCTCTGGCAATTTATTAAATATACTATTAGATACAACCAAATTTTCTTTTCCTTTTACATAATCTAAAAATTTATTTTCATTTTTTGTACTTAAATAATATAAAATAAAAGTGTCGACTTTTTTTTGCAATTCTCTTTCAAATTTTTTTTTGCATAAACTTTCAATCCTTTCAGAGAATTGTGATTCTTCTATAAAAGGCTCAACTTTCTCCAATTCATTAAATAAATTAATTGCTTCTGTAAAAATATTGTCATTATTTATTACTTTTAAAATTAAACTAATAAGAATACTAGATTTCTTATTTATATATTTTTTGGTTTTTAAATATTCTAAAGTATTTAAAAAAAATTGATTAATAATTTCTTGAGAACATTTTTCTTCTTCAATGAATTTTAAAAATTTATGATATTTATAAAAAGTTTTTGTGTCTTTACTTAAATATCCTTTTTTAAAAAGTGAATATTGAAAAAGAACTTCATCTTGGTTTATTTCAATGTCGTCACTTTCAATTATTTTTTCTTCTTTCAATTTTATACTTATATTTATTTTTTCACGAGTTGGAATTTTGATTTTTCTTATTATATAAAAAAAATAAATTTTTTCTTTTGAATCAATTTCTTGTTTAATTTCAAATTTTTCAGTTGAGTTTACCAAACAATAATCAAATTCTTTATTTTGGGGAAATTCAACGAAAAATGCTAAAAGAATATCATTCAAATTTTGATTCATTTTTTTTAACAAAATATATTTAACTATTTTTAATATCTAATTTAGATTAATATTATTTTTTCGAAATATTAAAAGTAATTTATTAATTTGATTATTTTTTAGTATATTCACCCTACAAAATATAAGAAATTTTTTGGAAAGAATAATTTTATTAAAATATGCACATAAATGTTATTAAATCAAGATTTGTCTTATTAAAAACAATTGATTCAATAAATATTCTTTTTTATCTTTGAAATAGTTCCTTTAACTTTTTGCGATATAATAATTATGTAAATAATTATTGTTAAGGAACTAATATATATTTACTTTTTTTAATTTTGAATAAAATTTATTTTTCATACATAAATTCTTCTTTCAAATTTTAATCCTTTATATTCAATAGAAATAATTATATATCATCAATTTTTAAATTTAATATTAAATTCATTTAAGTATTTTATTTTTATTAATAAATAATAGCATTCTTTTTCATATATAATTAAAAAGTTTTTTAAACTGAAATTAAATAATAAAAGATAATATTTCTAAAAAAATGGAGGATTAGGTAATATTTACTATGAATGAATAAATAAATAAACAATTATATTTTTATTTATTTTTTTTGTTTGAATTCCAGAAGGAACACATACATTAATTGAAACCATTTTTTTTTGGAATACTCATTTTTTTCTCTTGAATAAAATTGGGTTTATTGAAATCAGAAATTTTAAAATCTGAGACTATTTCAAAAATAATTTTTTTTTAAAGTTCAAAAATTCTTATGTAATCGAGAATTGATGTAATTAAACTTTGTTAAAAACAAAAAGATTAATAAATTAAGGATAATGAAGTTTTTCAAATATTACTTTAAAAGAAATTAAAATCATTCAAATATATTTCATTGATAAAAATCAATAAAATTAACTGAATTAAAAAAAGATAAATCAAAATACAATGTAAGAAAAGAGTAATATTCTTTATTTTTTATGAAAATAACTTAATTTAAATAAAAAATACCTTTTTAAAGGGGAAAATCATTAATTCAATGGAAGAAATTTTAAGAAATATTTATTTTGAAAAATTTGTTAACTTTTAAAATGAATTATTAAAATAATATCAAAAAAATTAAATATTTCTTTATTTTTTATTAAATTCTTTATAAAATTCCGAATTAAAGTTTCTAAACAATCAATTAGTTTATTATTATCAACTCTTAATGAATATTAGTATATCTCATAATTTAACATTGATTTCTAAAACTAAAACTAAAATCGGTAAAAACATAAATTACATAATTTTTGAAAGAAAAAATAAATATGAAATTTTTTAAATAATTAAAAATACCAAACCAATAATATTTGATTAGTTAAAATGTTAAAAATTTTTTTTGAAATATAAATTTCATTAAAAAACATTAAATATAAAAAAAATAACTTCAATTAAATAAATATAAAAAAAATGCCAAAAGCTCCAAAAAAATTAACCAAAAAGCAATTAGAAGAATTAGCAAGTAAGAAAAATAAAAAAATAACTTTAAATTTTTAATAATAAATAGAAAAGGAAAAAGAAGAAGAAGAAAGGAAAAAACAAGAAGAACTTCGTTTAAAAAAAGAAGAAGAAGAACGATTAAAACGTAACTTCCATATATTTTAATATAAATTTTTTTTTAAAATATAGGTGAAGAAGAAGAAAGAAAAGCAGAAGAAGAAAGAAAAAGATTAGCTCAAGAAGAATTAGATAGAATTTCAAAAGAAGAAGAAGAATTAATACCTTGGAAAAAATCTCATGAAAAAAATTTAACTAATTCATATCAAAAAATAATAGAAAGCGAAGATTGGAATAAATTTTCAAATTGTGAAGATGGTTATATTAATGTTGCAGAAGAAAAAAAAATTAATGGTTTTATTTATGAACTTAAGGATAAATGTGATCCAAACTTTATTAATAATTTCAAATTAATTAAAAAAAATTTCAATGAAGAAATGCAAATATTTGATTATTCTCAATTACATTATCATAATTTAGAAAGATTACTTCTTCAAGGAAAAGCACAAATGAATTATGATTTAATTTCATATTCATTTAAATATTTAAATTTATTGAATGAAATAGAAAAATTAAAAATAGAATCTTTAACAAGATATTTTATAGAAAATTTTGAAAATTTAAAAAAAAAAAGAAACGAAGAATTAGGAAAAGGAAGTTCAGAAGATAAAGAAGAAAAGCCTGAAACTTATTGGGAATTATCATCTAAAAATAATAAAATAAAATTAGGTTTTTGGGCAAATAATTTAGTTCAAAATACATTTAGAACAGTATCAACAAGATTTATATCAATACCAATATTTGTAAGAGAATTCCATAAAAATTTTGTAGTTAACAATACTATTGTAAGATTTTTTTGGTGTGAATATGATATAAGAGAATATTTAGATGTTCCAAATAAAAATGAAAAATATACTCCATATATGTCTATTTCAGGAACATTTTTCTTAGAAGAATTAAAATATCCTGCTAAAAGTTTAGAAAAAGGAACTTGGAGAATAAGAGATATGATTGGTGAAGAATATAAAAGAGGAGAAGGAATTGAAGGTCCTTTCACTAAAAATGTTAAAATGAGATATAAAATTACTTTACCTAAAAAAATATATATGAAAGATGTTAATGAAGTTTTAGTTGGATTATTTAATTTACAAAATGGAAAATGGCAATTAGAAGCTCAAGATATTGTTTTAAAAGATGAAGAAAAAGAAAAAGATAAAGTTAAATATGTTGATAAAGTAGTTGAATTTACAACAACAGAATTAGGAATTTTTTCAGTATTATTAGAAAGAAAAATAAACTTTCCTTATAAATCATGGAATTTAAGATGTATATATAATGAAAAAAAGCAATTAACAGCAATATTAGATTTAATAACTCCAAGAACAAAATTTGTATTTGAAATAGGTATATCAGACCCAGATTTAAATATGGAATCTTCAACAAGAAGAGATCCAGTAAAAGCATATATGAAATTAATAGATAATGAAGAAGAAGAATTTAATGATATATCAAATATAGAAATGACATACGATGAAATGATATTAGCTTTAAAAGAAAGAGGAATATTAATTGCTCCTTGGAAAGAAGATATTGAATCATGTAATATAAAAGAAAAAAATTTCGATACTGTTAATAGAGCTATTGAAGATATTGTTATGGTTTGTAGATATTATTCTATTAGAAGTCATGACATGAATAATTTAATTAGTACTGATTTAATTGCTGTTAAAGCTAAACCAAATCCAGAATATGATAAATATTTCTTTGATGATGAAGAAAAAGATTGGATTGATTTTTGTTGGTATCCTAATAAAGCTTCTATTGGGAAATTTGAAATTGAAAAAGAAAGTGAAATTGTCTTTCATCCTAATATTGAAACTACTAGACCTTATTTACATTTGGTTATTAAAGATCAAAATGAAGAAATTTATAATATTGTAAGTGAAGATGATTTAAGTGCCGCATTTTTAGTTAATATTAGAAATGTTGTTAGAGTTCTTGGATTGGTTAATATGATTGGTTAATATTCCTTAAATTTAATTTTTTTAGGAAAATCGTTTAAAATTTTTTAATAAGGAAAACTTTTTATTAAAAATATATTTAATTGGTTTTTTTATTTTTAAAATTTATTTTTTTTTTTTTGTTTATTTATAATTTTTTTAATTAATTTAGGAAAAAATTTTATATTTAAAAACCTATTTCTGCAATTAAGTTTTTTATAAGACTTTTAAATTGGTTTTTATTATTAGTAATATGATATAAGTTTACAACATTGTTTTCTTCAATTTTTGTAATTTCAATTGAAATAAAATTATTATTTTTACAATATATATCAAAATGATTCTTATCTTTTTTTTTTATATTATAATTCACTTTTTCAAAAAAATGTTTTATTTTATAATAAATTTCATCCAAACAAAATTTTGTTGTAAAACAAATAAAATTTCTTTTATTCGAATCAGTAATAAATTTATAATTTTCGTTAATTTTTTTTTTATTAATAGTTATATTCTCGTTATTATTATTTTCTTTATTTTTATCATTTCTAAAATTTTTACTAATAAAAATATATTTATTTTCTAAATTTTTCGGTGAAGGTTTTTCTTTAAAATTAAAATGAGTACAATTTTTATTTGAAGGAGTATTATTATTAGTTAAATTTTTAATATTTTGTTTTTTAGTTTTAGCTTTTAAATTAAAAGGACTTTTTGAATTTGGATTTGAAGTATCAACAAAAGTTTTCAATAAAAATCTATTATTAACAATATCTCTAAAATTAGGTTTTTTCTTTTTAAAATCAAAAATATTTTTTTGCATTTTTACTTTATTCAAATTATTATTCATTAAATTTAAATGATTAATAACAGAAGCAGTTTTAGTATATAATTTTCCTTTTTGAATAAATTTATTTTTTGATTTAACAAAATTATAATTATTGTTAATATTTTTATTGTAATTATTACCATTGGAGATATTATTTTTTTTTAAAGAATGATTATTTCCTTCAGTAGTTTTAACAGAATTTAATTTAGGGGAAGAAATACCAGAAATTACTTTTTTTAATTTTTTAATATTTTTAGCAGGTATTTTATTTTGATTTAACAATTTATTATTTCCATTACAAATATTATTTTCAGTATTAATAATTAAATTATCATATGAATCAATAAAAGTATTTCCTGAAGTTATTATTGAAAGAGGTTTTTTTCTTTGTGTTTTTTCAGTAATATTACAATCATCTATTTGAATATCTTTATTTAATACATATCTTGGAGCATCAACTGAAAATCTAATTGTATTTACTTTTAAATTTGAACTTGATAAAATATTATTTATTTTTCCTTTAAAATTATTTGCATCTGTTTTATTAAAGTTATTATTTATATCTACTGAAGATGAAGAATTTTCATTTCTTCCATTTCTATTTGATAATATTTTTTTTACATTATTCATTAAATCTTCATAATTTTTTATAAATGTTCTTTTTATTTTGTTATTATTATTTAAGAAATTTATTTTTTTCTTTTTTAAATGATTTATTTTCTTTTCATTCAAAGAATGAATTTTAATTAATTTGTCTAAAGCATCAATATTAATATTATTTTTAATTATATTACCATTATTAATATTATTATTAAGAATAAATTCTGGAGAATTATTTTTTTCTTTTTTAATTTTATTATTATTATCATTTTTAGAATTATTCGAAGAAGCATATGTTTTACAAGAAGATAAAGAACCACATCCTTCAATGTTAATATTATTATTATTATTATTATTAGAAATTAATTCTTTATTTCTTATTGCCTTTTTCAATAACAATTTATAAATAGTAGTTATTTGATTAAAACAATTACCTTTGATATTTCCAATAATTTCTTTTTTATTATCACATCCATTGATTTTCATATCAATCATTTTATCAATAATACTATTATAAATTTCAAAATTTCCATTATTATAACAATTATAATAAATTTCATAAGGAGAAATGATTTTATTAAATCTTTCAGAAGCATCATTTAAAAAAGGATGTTTTTTAATTTCATCTATTTTAATTCTTTTCTTAGGATTACCTTCTAAAATTCTATAAATTAAATCTTTACAATTATTGCTTAATTTATCAGGCATATCAAATTTACCTAAAATGATTTTTCTATAAATACTTTCATTATCATCATCTTCAAAAGGTAAAAATCCACTTACCATAGCAAATAATATAATTCCACTTGACCAAATATCTACATCTAATCCTTTATATTTTTTCCCTAAAACCATTTCAGGAGCTGCATAACATGGACTTCCACATGCAGTTTTTAATAAAATTTCATCATTATTTTTTTCTTTTTTTTTATATGAATTTGCTAATCCAAAATCAATTATTTTTATTATTAAATTATTTTTAGTTAATAAAATATTTTCTGGTTTTAAATCACGATGAACTATTTTATATTTATGTATATGTTCTATTGCATTTATTATTTGAAAATAAAATAATGATGCTATTTCTTCAGAAAGAAAATTATTTTGTACTATATATGAAAATAAATCATTTTCGGCATATTCCATTATTATATAATAATATTCTGAATTTTCTATTATTTCATATAATGAAATTATATTTATATGATTTAAATTTTTTAAAAATGAAATTTCTCTGTTTATACAAATTAAATCATCATTATCTTCAATTTTTGATTTTTCTAATATTTTAATTGCTACTTTCTCATTTGTTGGAATATGAATTGCTAACTTTACTTTTCCAAATGTTCCTTCTCCCATTGTTTTTATTATTTCATAATTCCCTATTTTGTTATTTTTGTTTTTTGGTTTATAGATAATTTGGTCTATTTCGTTTTTGGCATTAATCATATTATTTTTTAATTTTAATTTAAATTAATGTTATAGTAAATTTGTATTTAAATCATTTAATTAATTTAAATTATTATTTTTAATAAAATAGAATTCAAAAGATTAGAATGATTAACTCATTAAATAAATATGACAATTTTTTAAATAAATTTAGGAATCAAAACCAAATTGAAAATGAAATATTTAGAATATATGAAGAAGAATATAATGAGTTATTTGAAAATATTTTAATAAAGGAAGAATCTATTTTTATTCAAAATCTATCAAAAAATGTCAAATTAACATTAATAGAATTATTCTCAGAAACTATATTCGAAAATGAAAAAATAATATCATCAATAAATTTAATGGAAAGACATTTTTATAAAAATATGTATTTATATGACAGAGAAAAGTTATTAAAAACTTTAAAATATAAAGGAAAATTTTTTATAGAAAATGGACAAAATTTTTCTTTTTTAAAACATTGTTCTTATCAAAAAAATGAACCAAATCACATTTGCAATAAAAAAAATAATTTTATAATAGTATTAGACACAGATTATAAAGCAGATTTAAAAGGAATAAAAAATATTCATAGAAAAGGTTCATCGACTGAATATAATATAATATATGCAATAATATGTACAAATTGTTTAAAATCATATAAATCAAATTATATAAAATTATTTTGTAATTTTTGTTCAATTCCATATTATACAAGAATAATAACATCAAATGAAATATATAATAATAATTTACAACCTGCAACTTGGGATAAATATCATTGTCATTTAATAATAAATCAACAAATGAATTGTATAAAATGTAAAAGTCCTTTATTTTTAGATTTAAAAGAAAGAAAATTAATATGTAAAAATTGTAATTTCTGTGATGAACCATATAATATAAATTGGACTTGCATTAAATGTGGAGAAAATTTTAATTCAAATGCTAAAATATATAATCCTTATGAATTTAAACCATTTTCAAATGCGATTAAAAAAGGAATTTTTGAAAAAAAATCTGCTTTACCTGATAAAATTCCATGTGGACATAATCCTAATTTAATTATTCATAATAATAATTGTGATGGTAAATTATATTTTACTGAATTAAATGGAATGCAAATGGTTTTATGTAGTAAATGTAAAGTAATGATTAAATATCAAAAATTTATTTTTGAATGTGTTGAATGTGGAAAAAAATTTAGAAAACAAGATATTGAAGATTTCTTTAATGGTCAAAATTTAAATAATGGAAATTTAGATTATAATATTAAAAAAAATATATATAATTTCAATGATAATAATATAAATAATGAAAAAAACAAAGATATTAAAAGATTTTCAACTAAAAATTATTATTCTCCAAGACCAAATGCAGGAATACTTAATAGATTTAATTTTTTTAATAATGAAATTCTTCATAATATTATTAAAAGTCGAAGTAGAGAAAAATTATCTGAATTAGATAAAGAAATTATTGATAATAAAGAAGAAAAAAATGAAGATAAATCAAAAGAAAATGCAAATAAAGATTTAAATTTAATGAAAAAAATAAATATTCTTAAGTTAAAAAGATCTTTTAGTTCAAACAAAAAAGACTTAAAAAAAATTCCTGATAATAATCAACCTAAACTTTTATCAAAATTTAAAAAAAAAATGAGTATTAAAAACAAAGAAGAAGAAAACTTTTCTTCTTCATCAGAAGAAAATGATAAACCAAAATATCAATTAATAAAAAGAAAAGAAAGTCAATCTTTAGATAAATTACTTAACATAAGGAAATTAAGTTCTATAAATCAAAAAAAAAGTGAAACGATAATAAAAAAAATTCCTTCTGGTCAATTTAATGAAGAAGAAACAATTTATCTTCCTATTTTTGATGTAACAAATTATGAAATTATTTCTCAAATTGGAACTGGAAGAAAAAGTAAAATTTTTTGTGTCAAATTATTGGATGATAATATATTTTATGCAATGAAGAAAAAAGTATTAAAAGATAATAAAAAAGAAATGGATAATTTAATTTTTTCTTATGCTCTCCAATATTCATTAATGAATAATTATTATATTACTCATATATATGGAATAAACTTTTCTAAAGATGAATTTTCGGTTTTAGAAGAAATTGGAATTAATAGTTGGGAAAGTGAAATTGCAACAATGAAAAAAATGGGTAAATTTTATTCTGAAGAAGATTTAATTAATATAATATATCAAATAAGTTTATCTTTGGAAACTTTAGAAAAAAGAAATTTATGTCATTTTAATATTAATCCTCAAAATATTTTAGTTTTTAAAGATAAAATTTATAAATTAACTGATTTAGAATACATTCAATTTATAAATGAAAAAAATCTTATAAATAATAATAATAATTATATCAGTCCTCAATTATTTAATTATTATCACAATAAAGATAAAGATAATGTATTTGTTGATTTAATTAAAAATGATGTTTATTCTCTTGGATTATGCATTATTTATACAATGACCAAAACTGATGATTATTTTAATAATATTTTTAATAATTTTGTTTCATTTAATATAAATAATAATGATCATTTAATTGATGGATATTTAAAATATCCAATGTCAAATATGAACTCAGTGGATTGCTATGATAATAAATTCATTTATTTATTAAAGCAAATGTTGAATAGAAATGAAGAAAAAAGATTTAATTTTACTCAAATAAATACTTATATACGAAAAGAATATGAATTTGAGTATTGAAATGATTATTAAATTATTGAAAAAAAGAAACTCAATAAATTTTATTTATTAATGAAAAGTTACTTACTTTATTTTAATTAATTAATAATATATTAAATTTCAAAGATTGGTTAATTTAAATTTTCATCCCAAATGATTACACTTTTATCTGAATTATCAGAAAAAAATGTTTTATTAAATTTTAAGTTTATACTTTTTTAAATCAAATTTTTTCCTATATATATATTTGACGATTTCAATTGTGAAAACATAGAATTTTAAAAAAAATATATAATTAATAAAAAGGAGTTTTTATTGTTCAAAATATAAAACAAAAATAAAAAACATTCTTTTTACTCTAAAAAAATTTAAATAATTAATTTTTTAACATATCATCAAAAGCCTTAATCATCTCATCTTCCATTTTTTTAATTTGTTCCTTTGTCCATTCACTTTGAGGTTTTCTAAAATCACTAGTTAAATCATTTCTATTATCAAACCTACCACATTTAACATGTATTTCAACATCATTTTTCATAATAGGTAAATAATTTTTATTAGGGCTTTTATTAATTAAGTAATCAAAATCATCACATCCATATTCTCCAATCATAACTTCTTTAGGAACACAATGAGTTAAACTTAATTGAGTAGAAACAGTTTGTGACTTACCTTCTAATTCTTCTTTTCCTCTTTGGATATTTTTATTAAAACTTTGCTCAGGTGTAACCCAAATATATAATATATATGCATTTCTTAATATTTCTTCATCAAATAAAGATAAAGAATATTCATATCCATAAGGTTCTTTTAAAGGAAAAGAACTTCCTTGACTTCCTCCTCTTGAAAATTCAAATATAATAGTTTTACCTTCTAAACTATTTGGGATATTATTATATTTATCTTTTAATATTGTATTACAAAGGTCATAACATTCCTTTTTAAATTCATTATATTTTTCTTCTCCTATTTTTTTTCTTAAATTAAAAAATCTCGCTGGTAAATTTCTTGTTTTTACACTAGCAACATCAAATCTATTAAATAACCATTCAACAGGATCATTTAAATATATTGAAGGAATTTTTGAATTGCATTTTTTAATATCAAAATAATCATCATTAATTAAATAAACTAAAGTTCCCCAATCATATCCACTAAATAATCTTATTGTTTCATCACTATAAAAAATTGGATAACCTAAAACTTTTTTTGAAATTGCATCTATTTTACGCATTGCATCTACATAAGGATAATCATCTACTTGAGTTGATGTGTCTCCTAAATGAAATTTCTCTGTTTCTGTTTTTGATAATGATTTTAAATAACAACGAGTTTCACTTTTTCCTGATGCTGGGAGAGAAGAAAACATTAAAATTGGAAGGACTTTAGTTGTTGACATATTTTTTTTTAATGTTTTAAAAGCGTTTTTATTGTTTTTATTTTTTGTTTGAAATTTTTAATTTTTGTTAAAATCTTAAGTTAGTTATTCATTAAGAAGAATATTTTTTGATAAATTTAAATCAAAACATTAAAGTATTAATTCTTTATTGTAAAAAAGTATTATTCTTGATTTATGAAATACTTTTTGTTTTCTTTTAATTATATACACTTTTTAATTCATTTTTACCTTTTAAAAAAAGAAAAAAGTTTATAATCTAGAAGTAAAAATATAATCTTTCTACCAAGAAATAGTAGTTTAAGTATGTAAATGAGTAAAAATTTTATTTTTTCCTTCATAAAATATCAATTCATTAATCATTATATTCAGATTATATAATTTTGAATTTATTAAAAGATATAACTTAATGCAAAATGAAATACAGAAAATATAAATTTGAAAATTTAAAATTGTTATTATTTATATATAAAACCTAAATAATCTTAAAAACAAACATTTAAATAAAGGAATTAAATGAAAAAAAAATATCTAAAATTCAAATAATAATAATTGATTAATAAAATCCAAATAAAAGTATATTACATACATCATAAAAAAAATAAAATATTAATAATACTTATTTATAATCCCAAAATATATAAATCCTTCAATTAATTAAAAAAAATATAACTTCAAAAAAAAATGTTAGTATCTACTCGTTGTCATTTCCCTGGATTTTCAATAACATGGTTATCAGGAATGAACGAAGCTAAAACTTCCCCAACAACATTATTTCCAAAATTAACTCCAGAAATAATAAAAGAACTAGGAATAGAAAATGGAGTAGAAGGATCAATGAGTGCATTTCTTTTAGAAGCTGAAGGTAAAAAAGCATTATTTGATACTGGATTAAATGAAAAGATGTCAACTGGAATACCAGATAGATTAAAAGAATTAAAAATATCTCCTGATGAAATAGATTATATATTTATTACTCATTTTCACTTTGATCATATTGGAGGACTTATTGATGCCAACGATAAAATATATTATAAAAATGCTAAAATTTATTTTTCTAAAGATGAATATGATGGTTGGATTAATAAAACTCCAAAAGATCAAAATCAAGCACAAGTAAAAATTATGAAAATTTGTGAAAAACAAATTGTTCAATTTGATTTTAATGATAAATTACCTTTAGATGTTAAACCTATTAAAGCTTTTGGACATACTCCTGGACATACTGTTTATCAAAAAGGTGATTTACTTATTATTGGAGATCTTATTCATGGAGAATCTATTCAATTTAAATATCCTGATATTTGTGCTACTTATGATCAAAATGAAAAAGAAAGTATTGAAACTAGAAAAAATATTTTAAAATATGCGAAAGATAATAATTTGTTTGTTGCTGGAATGCATCTTCAATATTCTAATTCTTCTTTTCATCAAGAATTTTATAAAAAGAAAAAAAAATAATTTTAAAAGGTATTTATGTAATGGGTATTTTTTATTTAAAATTTATTTAGGTAATTTTTTAATATATTATTTGGGATTTTAATATTTAAAAATAGATTTTTAATATTAAATAACCGATCTCTCTCTAATTGAAACAATTTTTTTTTTATAATCAATAAACTAATATTATACTTTTATTAGTTGTTTTAAAAAAAAATAATTCAAGTTAACCTGTTTTTTAACTTTATGAAAAAAAAATGTAAATTTATTATATTTATTTAAATGTTATTTATATACAATTAATATTTTTGTAAAAATAATTAATAATAAATATATAAAATAATCTGAGACAAGGAATTATGTTTATGTAAATGTGTTTATAATTTAATAAAATGAAAATTTAAGTTAATTGACTGTTAATTATTTTAGGTAATTATTTTTGAATTATAACTTTATTAAAATTTTAATTGTGTTTTTTTTAATAGTTTTTCTTCATAATAAAAATTAAAATGAATATTTCAAGATTTTAGTCTAAAATGAGCTAATAATCAACTCTTTTTTTATTTGAAAGATAATTTTGGTTAATCACTTATTTAATTATCATTTTAATTTTATTTCATTTAAAAATTATTTTATAATATTATTTTCTTTTTTAAAGTATAATTTTTTATTTTATAATTTTGAAATAATATCAAATCAACATTATTTTATCATAAAAATAAATCTTATTTAACAAAAATTCATTTAATTCACATTTCTAAATTAAAAGAATAAGTTTACAAATATTATTAAATTAAGGATAAATTTCAATTTTATTCAGAAATTAATAAAACTTCATATTTGATTTTCATTGTTTCAAATTAAAAAAAATATTGTGATTGTTACTTATTGAATAATTATATTTAAAATGAAAATTAGTTTTGTTAAATATTTTTAAAAAAATAGAAAATTTTTATATTATAATTACTTACCTTTTAATTCTGATTTTTAATTATACACATTTCTATTTCTTCTGTAGCTCTTGAAATTATTTCAATTTTTGTGTTTTTATTTAAACCCCAAAAGTTACAAATTATTTGTTCATTAAAAATTAAACAAACAAAAATTAAAATGAGTAATATGATTAAAATGGGTAATTCATTTAATTTAAAAGGATACACTTGAAAAATAAATTGAATAATGACTAAACTTACTCCAAAAAACCAAGGACAAAAAAATTTAAAAATTAAACATTCTGTTAAATTTTTAAACCCACTTATAATTGATAAGAGCAAAAAAAATGATAAATGAAACAAACAATCACCTTTAGATTCACGATCTTCTTTAAGATGAACAATAAATTTAAATATATTAATTTCTAAAAAAATAATGATTTATTAAAAAAATGATCTATAGCAGAAACAATAAATCCAAAAACAATTCCAATCACACCATTAATTAATAAAAAGGAATATGCATTTATTTCATTTTTATATAAAATATAATAAGCTATGATTTTTTTTAATTGCTCAAGATATATCTGAAATAAAAGAAAAGAAGAGTTTAAATAATTCTTTAATGTGAATTTATTTGTTTTTAATGAATAAAAGATACTAATTAATAAAAAACCAATAAAAATAATAACCATAGAAAATATATGATGGTTTTCAAAAGATAAACCTAAAAATAAATATGATAAAAAACAATTTAACAATACTCCTAAAGTAGGAACATAATTTTCAAATCCACAATAAGAATTATTACACATAATTATTATAAAATCTATTATTGAAAAAATAATAAATAATATATATCTTGTTGTTGAATCAATATTAGGTTGATAAGGTATTATTTCATAGTATAATTCAGATTTTTTATTTATATTTATTGAATTATCTAATTTTTTTTTTCCACAATTAAAAGAATATTCCTTTTGATATATAATTAACATAATACCATTAATTAATATATTACCAAAATAATTTGAAAAATATTTTATTGTCATTTCTCCTTCATATTTCATCAGAAAAAATTCATATAGAACATGACAAAATGGATGGATAATAAATAAAATACAATGTTTTTTAGAAAAATTTCCTAAAGAAAATAATCTTTCTTTCTCTTCTGAAAAAGAAGAATCACACGACATTTATAATTAAAAAATAAATAAATTTTAATGAATTTATATTAATTTAATCTAGAAAATAAAAAAATATAAAATAATTATTATTAATCATTATAATATATCTCAAAAAAATTTTCTTGATTTATTATTATTTTTCTTTTTTCAAAAATCAATAATGAAAATATATATGTTATATTATCATCTTAAAGAAAATTATTTTTATCATCAACTTGATTATTATTATTTACAATTATTTTTTCATATTTTTTTGTTTATTTTTTTATTAAAAACATTTATTTAATTCCAAACAGTATTTTAAGTTAAACAATTCATTTAATTTTAATTTTTTACTTTTAAAGAAAATTATTTTAATAAAAATTCAAATGTAATCACATGAAAAAAATACAGTTTATTATTATTTAATCAATATTTATTTTTTATTTTTAAAAAATTTATTTGTTTAATTATTTTTATTATATTAAATGGAAGAAGAAGATATTGATGATGTTATTACTCATATTTTAGATTATAAAACAGATAATTCATTTGATGAAGAAATGTTAAAAAAAATTGAAAAGAAAAATAATGTAAAGAAAAGTTCTTTTGAAATTGTTTATAGAAAAATAGGAAAAGAATTAAGAGAAAATAACTTAAATTTATCCAAATTTATATATTTATTAAAATTACTTAAAATATTATATTCTAAAAATAAAAAGAAAATTTTATTAATTTGTGGAATAAATGTTTTATTACCTTTATTTGAATATTTATATAATATTGAAACAAAAGATGAAAGAGTTAATCTTGCTTTAAATCAATTAGTAGAAATTTTAAATATTATATTTTTAGATGAAAATAATATTAAATTAACTGAAGAAACTAATTTTTTTCAAATATTAAGATTATTAATTGATAAATATAATGAACAAGAAATAAAAATTTTTCAAATTTTATTAATAATATAATAAAAAACTAAATTAAAAGAAAAGAGTTTAATAATTTTTTAGATATTTTTATATATGATGAAAAATTTATGAATTTCTTTACGCAAGAAATAAATGAAATATTTAAAAATCAAACTTTAATAAATAATTTACCTTTAAAATATTTCTTTTTCATAAGAAATTTTGAACTGATTTAAAGCAAAAATATTTAAATAATTTAGATTTTTTCATCAAGAAATATTTAATTCAAAAGAAATATATTTTGACCGTTTAACTGAAAATTATTGTTACTTATCAGGAAAAATAGAACATATTAATGAAACAAATTTTTGAAACTTATGGAAATTTAATGAATAATGAAATTGCTGAATCAACTACTTTTACTAACGCAAATATTCCTAGGCTTAAAACAATTATTATTTCTATTAATTTAAATGTATGCAAAAATAAATCTTTTGATTCTCAATTAATACAAAGCAATAAATTTTAATTGGAAAAGATAAAGATTTTTTAAAACATTATAAATCAGTAAATGAATATTGTCAACATTTAATTTTTCTTTTATTATTTATAATTGGAGAAGAAAATAAAAAAAATATAAAAAGAGAATTAGAAGAAATAATAAATAAACAAATACAATTTAATTACTTTGAAAATATTAAAACATTCAAAAAAATAAAAAGAAATTTATTTTCTTGGAATAATCCTTATAGTGATATAGATATATTTTATAATTCAACAAATATAAAATTTAAAATATATTATTATTTAACAAAAGAAATGGTTTGTCCTTTATTAAAACCAATTATAGATTTAAATACATATAATACAAAATTAAATAAATTTAATATCATATTGATTATCTTTAGTCTTTTGATGTTGTTAATGATATTTATCCTAAAATTATTCACTTTTTAAATCAATAAATTTATTTAATTGTTCCCATTTTTTTAAAGGTGTTTTTTTCTTTATTTTTGTTTTTTTAATTATTTACTATTTTTAAAATGCTTTAAATTTATTTAATTTTATGTTTATTTATTTTGTTTGATTTTTATTTAATTTTTATTCTACAAATTAAAATAATCATCATTTTTATTATTTTCATCGTCGCTGCTATCTTCTTCAATTGATATAGAATTAATTTCTAAAACTGCTCTTTTTGAAATTTCTATTTTTGTGTTAGCATTTAAACCCCAAAAATTACAAATTATTTGTTCATTAAAAATCAAACAAACAAAAATTAAAATGATTAAAAGGAATAAAATGGGTAATTCATTTAATTTAAAAGATTTCACATGAAAAATAAATTGAATAATGACTAAACTTACTCCAAAAAACCAAGGACAAAAAAATTTATAAATTAAACATTCTGTTAAATTTTTAAACCCACTTATAATTGATAAGAGCAAAAAAAATGATAAATGAAACAAACAATCACCTTTAGATTCACGATCTTCTTTAAGATGAACAATAAATTTAAATATATTAATTTCTAAAAAAATAATGATTTATTAAAAAAATGATCTATAGCAGAAACAATAAATCCAAAAACAATTCCAATCACACCATTAATCAACAAAAAGGAACATGCATTTATTTCATTTTTATATAAAATATAATAAGCT
>JAEEGK010002110.1_pt1 | contig 49623 bp, 28 predicted proteins | sample 8958771 | NCBI WGS metagenome assembly JAEEGK01 (sample SAMN16246547, study PRJNA631951) | gut metagenome | biome: gut microbiome; feature: rumen; material: SC-attached | host: Bos | place: Iran: Karaj | collected 2018-10 | reverse complement strand
TGTTGGTAAGAAACTCACCCCCCCTCCTTCCACCCAAGGCGTTGCCGTTGGGCTATATCTGTCACAGCCTTTCAGGCTGATTGATACGGACGAATATTGGCGACCCTTCTTAGTGGCAGTTTCCCGAGCCTGAAAGGCTCATATAGATATAGCCTATGGCACCGCCATAGGTTAGGCGCATTCCACCACTCTCTCCCGAGCCTGAAGGGCTCGAACAAAATGGAACCGAGCATGAGCCCGTGTGTGATCGGGTTGTGCGATATGTTTGTTGTTTTTAAGTAACACAAACTCCTTTATGCTAAAAACTCATCGCAACCAAACGCCATCTTTCCTCACATAGACCTTCTCCGGACCATAGAACGGAAATCCTTTTATCGGAGACCGCTGTTCCCAAAAGTCCAAGATTTCATCTTTCGGAACAGCAATCCACAAATCATTAAAACACTCATATCCACGAGACCTAATATATCTGTCATACACATCGCCTATTCCATATCGACGACATAACTCCTCATTTTCTCCCAACTCCACTGAAAATGTTCCGCGCTCCTCACTATATGCGCACCCAAACACATCACCGTTGTACTCGCAATAACATTCAGACTTATAAGCGTTTTCTAATAAGTCTGGAGTGATGGGAAGCCGGTAATAAACATATCCATCATCCATAACTTCTTTCTCGAAACCCAAAGTTAGAGCACTCGCATCATCTGTTGTTAATATTGTATTATGCTCAACCAGACTGCAAATAATGCCCTTGTATTCAGCCACATAATTCCACATTGTTTTTTCCTTTATTTTAATAATACAAATCGACTTTTATTCGTTACCGCCACTACCGTTTCCGTTCCGTCTGAATCAATACGAACGATGATTCCTTCTGAAACCTCCGTTATTCGGACCGTCTGGAAGGTTAAGATTATTACAAATTTTAGAAAAACTCTTGGAATTTGCAAACAATTCGCAGGAAATCAAGTAAATAAGAAGGGAATGAACGACCATCTTATGATGATTCGAAACTATGCGAAGAAAACTTCGGGCATCTTCACAAGTTAAGAGTTAAGAATTAAGAATTAAGAGTTTAAAGTGGCAGATTAATTCAAAATTGACTCCGTCGAACTTACGTTTCATAATCCTCCCCGTTTGTCATTTTGTTCCAAAAACACTATGTTTTCTGTCAAATTGTTTCGCAAACCAAAAAAAATATTTCAAAAAAGAGGAAAAAAGTTTTTGCGCAAAGAAAAAAGTGGTATATTTGCATCGATTTCGAAAAATAAGTTTATTAAATCGAATAAAAAAATATATTTCTAACGCATTATTTAAAAAATCATGGATGCAAAAGTAAAAGAATTCATGGACAAGGTGATCGCCAAGAACCCAGGCGAGGCTCCTTTCCACCAGGCAGTTCAGGAGGTTGTTGAGTCTTTGATGCCATTCATCGAGGCTAACCCTAAGTACAAAGAGGCTAAGATTCTTGAGAGAATGTGTGAGCCTGAAAGAGTAATCATCTTCCGTGTTCCTTGGATCGACGATAAAGGAGAGTTCCAAATCAACCGTGGTTTCCGTGTTCAAATGAACAGCGCGATCGGTCCTTACAAGGGAGGTATCCGTTTGCACCCTTCTGTAAACTTGGGTCTTTTGAAATTCTTGGCATTCGAGCAAGTATTGAAGAACTCTTTGACTACTCTCCCTATGGGTGGTGGTAAAGGTGGTTCTGACTTCGACCCTAAGGGCAAATCAGACAATGAGGTTATGCGTTTCTGCCAAAGCTTCATGACTGAGTTGTTCCGTCACATCGGTGCTGACACTGACGTTCCTGCCGGTGATATAGGTACTGGCGCACGTGAGGTTGGTTTCATGTTCGGACAATACAAGAGATTGAGAAACGAGTTCGTAGGTGTTTTGACTGGTAAGGGTCTTTCTTTCGGTGGATCTTTGATCCGTCCTGAGGCTACTGGTTACGGAACAACTTACTTCGCTCAATATATGTTGGAGACTAAGGGTGACACCTTGAAGGGCAAGACTGTAGCCATCTCTGGTTCTGGTAACGTTGCTCAATACGCAGTTGAGAAATGTACTCAATTGGGCGCTAAGGTTCTTACCGTATCTGACTCTAACGGTTCTATCTACGATCCAGACGGTATCTCTAAGGAGAAATTGGACTTCATCTTCGAGTTGAAGAACGTAAAACGTGGCCGTATCAAGGAGTATGCAGCTAAGTATCCATCTGCTAAGTACTACGAGAACCAACGTCCTTGGCAAATCGCTGAGATCAAGTCTCTCGATGTTGCTATGCCTTGCGCAACTCAGAACGAGTTGGACGGTGCTGACGCTAAGGCTCTTCTCGCTAAGGGTGTTAAGGTGGTTGCCGAGGGTGCTAACATGCCTTCTACTATCGAGGCTGTTAACGCATTCATCGCCGCTAAGATCCTTTACTCTCCAGGTAAGGCTTCTAACGCTGGTGGTGTGGCTACTTCAGGTTTGGAGATGTGCCAGAACTCTGGACGTATCTCTTGGACGGCTGAGGAAGTTGACAACAAGTTGAAATGGATCATGAAGAACATCCACGACAACTGCGTGAAGTATGGTAAGGAAGCTGACGGTACAGTTAACTACGTGAAGGGCGCTAACATCGCCGGTTTCGTGAAGGTAGCTGACGCTATGCTTGCTCAAGGATTGGTATAATAATATCCGATACGATAAAAATCCCCGTCGTGTTCTCGCTTCGGGGATTTTTTATTAAAAACGATAAATATTACAACAATGGGAAAATTAAGAGTTGCTGTTGTCGGTTATGGCAACATCGGTCGCTTCAGCGTGGAAGCGATCCAAGCAGCACCTGATATGGAACTGGCGGGCGTCGTTCGCCGTGACCCATCCAACAAGCCGGCCGAATTGGCTGACGTGAAGGTGGTCGCTAACATCGACGAGCTCGGCAAGGTGGATGTAGCTATCCTCTGCACCCCGACCAGAAACATTCCTGAGGTGGCGAAAGGCATTTTGGAGAAGGGCATCTACACGGTGGATAGCTTCGACATCCACGGCCAGGTGTGGGATCTTCACCAATCATTGGACGAGGTGGCTAAGAAACATAACGTGGCCGCTATCATCTCCGCTGGTTGGGACCCGGGAACTGACTCTGTCATCCGTACCCTCTTGATGGCTATGGCTCCAAAGGGTTTGACTTATACGAACTTCGGTCCGGGCATGAGCATGGGACACTCCGTAGTAGCCCGTGGCAAGAAGGGTGTGAAGAACGCTCTCTCCATGACGATCCCTAAGGGTCAAAGCATCCACAGCCGTATGGTTTACGTGGAACTGGAGCCTGGCTACACCGCTGAGCAAGTGTACGCTGAATTGAAGGCGGACGACTACTTCGCTCACGATGAATTGCACGTCATCCCTGTCAATAGCGTGGACGACTGCAAGGATATGGGACACGGTGTGTTGATCGAGCGCAAGGGTGTTTCCGGCAAGACTCAGAACCAACTGTTCGAGTTCCGCATGCACATCAACAACCCTGCCTTGACGGCTCAGGTATTGACCTCCTGCGCACGTGCGGTGGTGAAACAACGTCCTGGCTGCTACGCTTTGCCTGAGATCGCTCCAATGGATCTGTTGGCAGGCGACAGGGAAACATTGATCAAGAGCTTGGTTTAATCCAACGGCTTCATTTGCATAGGCCCCCTTGCTTGGCTTGGGGGCTTTTTCATACCTATCACGGAACAGCAAAGAGGCGGGACAAACATCTATTCCGTCCTATTTACTCAAAAGCCATCCTGAAACATGAAAAACCTTCCTCTTTTTCCCTTATCCGTAATAAAAACATTTTGCATATATTTTTACATGCATTTATTTGATTTTGAACAACCAATACATTACCTTTGCATTGTAAATAATCGTTTTATATGATTAATGTGTATAAGTAAGCGCCCGAAAAGAGGTTGTTGAAGAGTCCAATTTGTTGTTTATTGCATTCGGTTCTGTGGATTATTCACGCTTACTGCCTTCTTTGTACTTTGTAAATTATATTATAGTTCGTGTATTATCATTACTATTCATCATTATGCTAAAGCATGTATTACTGCTGACGACGCTGGCGGGTGTGCCGGCGCTATGTCATTCCCAGACCAACATCTACAGTTCGGCGAGCGAGCGCACGGAGGATGGTGTGACGCTCTACCATGTAGTGGGAAATGTGGCGGCTTTGGAATCGGAGGACGGAGCGCTCTCGACGGGCAACCTCATCCCGTACAGTGTGGCGACCACCACCGGGCTGGAGCTCACCGACGTCTCCCTCCTCACGGTCTATCCGAACCCCACGAAGGATGTGCTCGTACTCACGACGGGCGAGTTAAAGAACCTGACGATGACCCTGACCAATGCGGAGGGGCAACAATTGTTGTCCGCGCCGGTGAGGGAGAGCGAGACCCGCATCGACTTCTCCCGCTATGCTTCAGGGCTTTATCACCTCACGCTGACACATGGCGAGACAATCGTCAAGTCATTCAGCATCGTCAAAAAATAATGGTCGCAAGCGCAGAAAGGCTTGGACCGCAGGCATACTTTGAAAAACAATAATTATTAATTTATTACACATGAAAAAAATTTTCACGATTGTCGCAATGACATTCTTGTGGTTTATGTCGTTGTCGGCACAGGTACCACAAAAGCTCACTTACCAGTCGGTCATACGCGATGCCGCAGGTAACGTAATCAACAACCAGGACTTGGAGGTTCAAATCACCATCCTGCAAGGTTCCATCGAGGGCCCTGTGGTATACTCGGAGAATCACTCCACCGCCACCACCGTCAATGGAGTCATCACGCTCGAGGTCGGAGGCGGAAAGACTTCGTACGACTTCACCTCCATCGATTGGAGCAACGGACCGTTCTACATCCGCTCCACGGCCGAATTGAACGGCAAGAGCATCTCCGTCACTTCACAACTGCTGAGCGTCCCTTACTCCCTGTATGCGCACAGGGCATTCTTGGCAGACAAGGTGAACGAGCAATTCCTGGAGGATATCATCGCCGCCAAGATTCAGAGCGCCTTGGAGGAGCAGAATGTGGCGTGGGAAGACAAGATCCAGAAAGCCCTGAATGAAAGGGATGCGATCTGGGAGAGCAAGCTCGATGCGCTTGAGGCGGTTTTGGACTCCATCACCGCACAGCAGGCTACGCCGGTCGACACGATTCCTAGCGATACCATCCCAAGCGACACAACCGTCGCACCGGTTGATACTATTCCAGTTGATACTGTGAGCGTGGACACTGCGATCAAATCGGCCGCTGTCCATGGTGTATTGCCTGGCAAGTTCTCCATGGGGGAGGACTATCAAGTGCACTTCTCCAAGGGAATGTTGCAGTACCTCGCCTACAAGGATGTTTGGAGATTCGCCAAGACACAATATGATGTTGTCAACAAAAGCTATATGGACTATTGGATGTACCCTGCCAAAGGTTGGGCCGATAAATTCGAGAGCAGTGCGGGTAGTGTAGATCAACCAGAATGCATGTATGATTATTATGACTATATTGACTATGGTGGTATTAGCATTTCGAAATCACCGCAAGCAAATAAACGTCAGATTCACAATGGCGGGAACAAAGCGAACCTATGGTGGGAACCATCCGCCCAAGAGTGGAGATATCTATTCACCGGCAGAAATAACGCAGACAGCCTTTATTCAAAAGGAGTAGTGAACGACGTAAAGGGTTATATCATATTGCCAGACAATTGGGCAACCCCAGCTGACATGAAATTCTCACCAAAAGCAGAAGATTACACTGTTAATGTTTACGACAAAAAGAGTTGGGAGAAGATGGAAGCGGCAGGTGCAGTCTTCATGTCTTGTGGTGGCTATTGGTCTTGGGGTGGAATGGATTTCACCTATCTCCTATTGAGTGAAGATCACCAATACCCAATATGGGGAGATGAGAACTGGAGCGAGAACGACTTCATCATAGAGATGGGATCATGCAGGTACGACAATTCATTCCGTCTCGTGACATCAGACAGTACGGCAGCCGTAATCATGAATGGAGAGGCGATCGAGAATGAAGATCTTGACGGAGAGGATAATGTAACACCGAACGACTACCTTTCTGTCACTCAACCTGATTTGTCGAATGTTGACATGAGCGCAGGTCTACTTAGAGGAAAGTTCTCGGTTTCGAAAACCAAACAAGTGAACTTCTCCCAAGGAAATCTCCAATACAACATAAACACAAAGGTCTGGAAATTCGCAGATAACCAGTATGACCATATCACACCAATGGGTTGGAAACTAAGTGCTTTATCGTTGCATAACGGATGGATGGATGCATTCTGTTGGGGATCGTCTGGTTATGCATATGAGCCATCGCAGACTTTTAGAATTGGACATTTCTTTGATCAAGTAAAAGAAATGGCAGGAACAAAATATGATTGGGGTGTATATAACGCAATCTCCAATGGTGGCAACACGCCAAATATCTGGCGTACCCTCACTTCTGAAGAGTGGCAATATCTCATAAAAAGGTATAAGGATGGTCACTCACTCGCCTTTCCTGGAAAAGTAAACGAAAATGAAGGATTTATCCTCCTTCCAGACGATTGGGATTTCGACAATGGCATCACTATCTCTGAGTATCTTGATGATGCGACTGTAAATTATAGCATCAACATCATATCAAAGGAATTATGGACCCGCATGGAATCATTGGGAGCAGTCTTTTTGCCTAGTGCAGGATTAGTTGATCACTATCGTTTCTTTGACGAACTAGATCTTGGTCATACCTTTTGGGCCGATGGCTTTTACTGGTCCTCTACCGTAAATGAAGAAAATGACCAATATATTTGGGGAATGAAGATTGAAGCACACTCTGTGGAAGAATACGAGGATATGAACAAATACATATACGACATTTCTCCTAAATTAGATAATGTTCGTCGCAAAGCGGGTTGTTCCGTCCGCCTAGTACGTGACGTGACCAAGTAAGCATTAGATATCCCCGATTGGATCCGTTGAAAAAGCAACAGATTCCTATCTATGACAAGCCCCCCTGATCAGATTTGGCATCTGCAGGGGGGCTTCCTATTTACTGCGCCCCCAACGCAAAAAAGGGAGCGGAGCAGGGAAAGAATGTCACAAGAATCCATATATTTGCAGAAAGTGTTGGTATCTGATATTATCCGAAAAATAATCCGTACCCATATCACCAAGAAACTAAAAACATACCTCCCCTAAAATCCATGCAGCATGAGGAATTATTCCGTAAGCAATAGCACACTGACTTATCACGACGATGTCGAGACCATAAGGTGGGCTGACACTCCTAGGGACATGGACAAAATCAAACGCATTGTCTTCCCCAGCTCCGTGAAAAGGATCAGAAAAGAGGTTTTCAAGGAGATGGAAGCGCTGGAGGAAGTTGTCTTCTCAGAAGGGTTGGAGGACATCGGGGAGAGGGCTTTCGCAGGTTGTCCACGCTTGAAGGAGGTCATTTTCCCAAAAGGGCTTAAAGACATCGAGGGAAACGCTTTTTCAGGATGTACCGCCTTGGAGCGCATCGCCATCCACCCGGGGACACAGGAAATCGACATCTGGGACGAAGCCTTCGCCAACTGCATCAACCTAAGGAAAGTAGAGTTGGACGACACGTTGGACTATACTAGCTTCAGGCTCAATGTGTTCGAGAACACCGCCTTCCTGACCGAACTACGCAAGAAAGACCCTTTGGTGGTCATCAACAACGAGATTATCGACGGAAAGAAATGCCAAGGCGACCTAGTCATACCAGATTACGTGAAAGGGGTGAACTGCGGAGCTTTCGCTGATAACACCAAGCTCACCAGCGTCGTCTGCCCCGACACGGTGGAATTCGTTTCCTACTCAGCTTTCGAAGGGTGCACTTCTCTCAGGAAGGTTGTGCTGCCAGCCAACATGAAGAACCTGTCCGAAGCCACTTTCAGGAACTGCACTTCGTTGGAGGAGGTTGTGCTTCCGAAGAGCGAGGACCTGCACATATATGGTTACGCATTCCGCAACACCCCGTACCAGAAGGCACGGCAGAAGGAAGGCACTCCATTCATCCTCAACGGGTGGGTGGTCGACGGATCATCCTGCAAGGGGGAGGTGCACCTCTCAGGCATAAAAGGCATATCGTCCTCCGCTTTTCACCTCAATCATGAGATCACCAAGGTGGTAGTCGGCGAAGGATGCAAGGTGATAAATAGGGAAGCCTTCAAGGATTGCCTCGCTCTCAGGGAAGTCACGCTTCCCGATTCACTGAGAGAGCTTGGTGTCTCAGTCTTCAGGAACTGCCACCAACTGACTAAGATAAACATCCCCGAAGGCATAGAAACCATTCCTCAGGACGCATTCGACAGCTGCACATCGTTGACAGCGCTCACACTGCCTCGTTCCTTGAAGGAAATAGAGAGCGGAGCGTTCGACAATTGCGTGAAGCTCAAGAAACTAGAGATTAACCCGAAGGTAAAGGTTGCCCCTCGATACTTCGAGAAGGACGACTCCCCCTTCATAGGGCGCATCGTCACGGCGAAGACCACAAAAGCCCGCCACGAGAGCTACCATGACGGGCAGGAGGAATGCCTCATCGTGATGGAAGAGAAATACTGTGATAGGGAAGACATTGTGGTGGCGGTCATTCCAGAGGGGGTGAAAGTCATCGGAAACAGGGCGTTCAACTCTTGCGACAACCTGGAGAAAGTGGTGTTGCCCGAGAGCCTCGAAGTGATTGACAGAAACGCCTTCAGCAATTGCAAAAAGTTGGAAGAGATCCGCCTTCCCGAGCATTTGAAGGAGATTGGGGCTAATGCGTTTGACAGTTGCGAAAAGCTAAAGCGCATTGCCTTCCCGAAAGGGTTAAAACGCATCGGTGGAAACACATTAGTTGCATGCACGCATCTGAAGGAAGTGGTGCTTCCTGAGAGCCTGGAGGAGATTGGAGGAGGGTGCTTCAGCGGTTGTGAAAGGCTGGAAACCCTCAGTTGGCCCGCCAACACAAAAACCATTGAAGAGCACATGTTCTCAAGCTGCACATCATTGGAGCACGTGGAGATTCCCGAGGGGGTAACCACCATGGAGGGAAACATTTTTCAAGAGTGTACAAGATTGGAAACCATTCAGATACCATCCACAATGAAGGAGCTCGCAGAGTATGCGTTCCGTGAATCGTGTCTGGAGGAGGTGGTATTGTCGGAAGGGGTGGAGACCATCCACAGCTATGCCTTTGAGGACTGCAAATCGTTACGTTCCATCAACTATCCATCTTCCCTGAAAAGGATCGAGGCATGGGCATTCATGGGATGCGAACAGCTGCAACGCCCGAAGGATCTGAAGAATGTGTCAGTGGACAGGGATGCCTTCAAGCGTAGTTTCCAGACCGCCCTCCACGACATAAACAGAGATTACCATATCATCCCTCTCGTAATAGCGATGGCCATTGTCTCCTGCATATTGTTCCTTCTCTTCAACTTCTCTTGGTGGGTGACATTATTGCTGGCGGTGGCGGTTGTCCTAGGCTGTGTACTGTTGATGTTCGTTTTTATATTTCTGTTTTATCTTCTATTTTACAGATATTCGCCTTGACACGATCATTTCAGCCTAAGAAGGAGCTTATTGATTGTTCTATTTAATTAATACACAATAGATTGCAAAGAAATGGAGGGAATAGTAGGAGTTTTTTTTCTTATTTTCGTTTTTTTTCTATCGGTTTTGGGGTTTATCGCCCACGAGGTGGAGGAGATTCTCACCCAACGTGATTGGGTGCTGAAAAACGCGGCGACCCTAAAGCAGCGGTTCCCTAAGCTGGCAAAGGTGTTTGACCATCTGCTCACGTTGGACACCAAAGCGTTCGCTTTTGCCGTGATAGAGGAGGCTATTGTGATCGTGCTGGCAATCAACCTATCCATACGCATGGATTGGTTCCTCTTCCTCTTCGGTATTTTCTTCGCATACACCTTGCATCTGTTGGTCCATATCATCCAAGGAATAATCTTCCGTGGATATGTCCCCGGGTTAGTAACCACATGCATATTCTTCCCATTTTACGCATACATCATATACCTATACATCAGTGTGCCAGATTTCGTCGGTGATACTGACCCCCTCTCGCTTCTCTTAGCAGGATTGGCGGGCGCCTGCTTCCTGCTGGTGAATCTTCTGTTCTCCCATTGGCTCGGGAAAAAGATCAGCTCGCTTTTTAAATAAAAAACCATCGTTTTCCCCCCGCTGGGCGCATACAAAAACCCCACACATGGCTTAGGGCGTTGCCTTGGACGATGTGTGGGGATATCTTTAGACTGTAGGGTGCGTGGAGAGCCTACTTCCCTTCTTCCACCCGTATCCGTACGCTTCCCGTGTTCGTCAGGAACTCAGGGGCATAGAGGCATTGTGCGGAGGTGATTCCGTTGCTGTAGTCGCCCGCATGGGTCACCCAGAGCGGGTACTCGAATACGTAGGTGCCCTTCGCCAGATGGTCGAAGAAGTAGTACATGGCGGCGTCCTTCGGCGACTGGTAGTAGCAGGTGCCTTCGCTGCAACGGTAGCCGGAGAGTTGTTGCGTCGGCTCCAGGCAGCTGGCCCGCTGGTCCTTCAGGGAGACATAGTCCATGTCGCGGTCGGTGCGCAACGTCAGGCGCACCACCAATCTATCGCCCACCGAGAGCTTCGTGCCCTCGTTGATCTGCTTCAGGACAGACTTGCCGTTCTCGCGCACCTCCAGCATCACCATCTTCTCCACGTGGAGGGCGGTCTTGTTTTTCCAGACCTTGTCGATATCCTCCTCGAACTGCCAGTAGAGCGCACCCCAAGAGATATTGCCACCCGCCTCGCTCTTCAGCTCCACATGACCCATGGAAGGCTTCACATCGTCGCCATTGATGTAGTGCGTGAAGTAGCCCGTGCCCGCCTCGGTCTTCTCAGGCTGGACGGTCTCGCCTCCCAGCTTGATGGTCACCTGATTGTCGTTGGAGAGCCAGTCGGAACCGCTCAGCAACAGCACGCTCAAGGCGTCCACGTTGGCGATCGTGTTGTCCCAGTTCTGCGTACGCTTCTGGTTGAGCAGCCACAGGCGCATCTCGTCCTGCTCCTGCACCTTAGGGTCCACCACCTCCAAGGCCTCCATCAGGCGCGTATGGGCGGAGATCGGGGCTTGGTGCCACAGATAGCCGCTCTCGTTCTTCAGCCAGAACATACCCATCTCGTCGGTCGTCGTGGAGAACTCACGGATCGACTCCACGATGGTCTTCGCCAGCTCCTTGTCACCTCCCCGATAGAAGGCGATGGCGGCCAGCGCCCTGCCGTAGAGGGAGAAGTCCTTCCAACGTTTCTTTGCCAATTCGTAGTAGAACGTGAAGGCCTCCTTCGCCTTGGCGTCCACCTTCACCTCAGGGAAGAGGCTATGGACTTGGAAGTAGTAGAGCTCGTTCATGCCCACGTAGGCCACCTCCTTGTAATCCTTAGGATGGAACCTCTTCAGTTCCTCATACGCGTCACGCAACTCACCGTCCAAGAACTGCAGTGAGGAGCGGTACTGCGCCCTCTGCAAGAACGCGTCGTCCACGATGCCCGCCTTGCGCAGGCGACCGAAATTGTCGAGCACGAAGAGCGTGGTGTGCGTGCTTGGGTAGATATACGGTTCCACGCACTTGAACCAAGTGTATGCGCCGCTTTTCAGGCGGAACTCCATCAGTTTATCGAACCATAGGCTACACTTGCCATGCAGGTCGTTCATATCGAAGAGCGTGGAGAGGCGTTGTTTCATCTCCGTCTCGTCCTTCGCCTCCATCACCCACGGCGACTCGTTCAGCAGGACATTCTTCACGTCCTGGTTCTTCTCCAGGTTGGAGAGGAGCGTCTGCTTGTCCATGCCCTGGGACTTCCACATGTTGATCACGTTGAAGATCTTAGGGTTCGACTTCGCGATGTGCTCGGACATCAAGGAAGCGAAGTGGGCGGCGGAATAGCTCACCGCATTCTCATGCTCCACCGACGCCACCGAAGGCAGCGCCTGCACGGCGTACCAGATAGGGTCCTTCGCGAACTCGAGCTTCAGGAAGCGGGAGGAGAGCGTGGTGGATTGGTTGTTCACTAAGTTGTCGAACGTGTAGTTCTTCGTCTGTCCGCCCCTCACGTAGAGTGGCAGGGACTGCGTCACGACCATGCGGTCGGAGAGGATAGGAAGCAAGGTCTGCTCCGCATCCGAGAAGTTGCCCGCCACAGCGGAGGTGCGCACCAGCACGGCATCCCTGTCACGAGGCACGTCGAACGTCCAAGTGACCGCCGTGTTCTTGCCAGCCTCCACGGAGAACTGGGCATTCAGTTTTGCGACCACCTTCTCCGTCACAGGGTCCAGCAACTCCATGAGGGCGGTTCCCTTTATAGTGGACTCGGAGAGGTTGATAACCTTGGCGGAGAGCACGCAACGGTCGCCCTTGCGCAGGAAGCGAGGCAGGTTAGGGGAAATCATGAAATCCTTCTGGGTCACCATCTGTTCAGACATCTGCCCGAAGAAGAGGTCCTTGGTATGCGCCAAGGCCTTGAAGTTCCAGCGGGTGAGGCTCTCCAGCATCTCGAAGGAGAACTGCACATTACCCTCCTTGTCCGTACGGAGCTGCGGATAGAAGAAAGCGGTCTCGGCGAAGTTCTTGCGTACCTGCGGTGCAGGTGCATCATTGTTTCCAAGTGCAGGGGACTCAGATTCTGGTTCAGGTTCATGTTCCGGCGATCCCCCATCATCAGCCACCTCAACAAGCTCTTCCTCTTGCTCTATACCAGCATTATCTGCAGAATCATACATCGCATTCGAAGCCATCGCACTCTTCATCATCATAGGAGCCGCCATACCGTCCTCACATTTAGCGCCCGCACCAAATGAATCATAAATATACCTCCTGTATCCATCCGGCAGAGCTATGAAGCGGTCATATATCCAATCCGTCGGTTCAATAAAAGACATCCATGAATAGGAAAGAGAGGCATTGATCCAATGACACTTAGCCCAAGAAGGGAACTGGAAAATTCTGCGGTAAACAGGGATGAAAGACCACTCATTTTCACAGAACTGGTCCAGCGAGGCGTCATACATCGCCGCCATCACCTCCGCCTGTCTCTCTTTCGGCAAGGTGAGCGTCCAAGTCTCCTTCGAGCCCGGCAGCATCTTATTCCTGAAGACGGAGAGTTTGATAGGAATCCACTTAGACTCCTGTTGTTTCCTAATGGAGAAACTCGATTCATGGCAAGTTCCTTCATTCACGAGGAAGAACCTAACATTCAGATTCTCACCGTTCTTCTCCTCCAGTTTAAAGGAAAAATCCTTTATCTCATCGTTCAAGTCCACCCAACGTCTCTCCACTTCGCCCTGCTCATCGTTCACCACCACGAGCAGGTGGGCATCCTTCAGCGAGGAGCCGACACGCACCTTGTACTCCTTCCCATACGGCAGGGAGAGATCCTTCACATCCTCGGTCCATAGGACTGTATGCACAGCCGGGCGTTTGTCATTCTTACGGTAGAGCACCATCTCGTAGGAGGCGGTCACCTCCCTACCCTTTTCGTCCAGAGTCTTCAGGTTCACCTTGTAGGCGCCGGAGAGCCACTTCTTCGTGTCCACGTTCAATGTGAACGCTCCCTCCTTGTCGGAAAGGACGCTACCGGTAGCCACTGAGGTACTATCACGCAACACCTCATACGACACGTTCACGACCTGACCTTCACCATTCAGGTTGGCAATCTTATAGCGTTTGGCAGGGAAATCATCCATTAGCATACGTTTCTGCGAATCAGAGGAGAAGATAAGCGAGCGGTCGCCCACCGATAGGAAGATAGTCTCCTCGTGCGTCTCTCCATTCGCATCCGTCACCTTCGCACTGACCGAGTAACGATAGTAGGCAAGTCCCTCATCCGCCTCATTCTTCCGTGCCACGAAAGGGATGTCGAACGAACCGTCGTCCGCCACCACACAAGTTCCCTCCGCCACCGTATTATCATCCCCTAAGGAAGGGGACGGCCACCACCACGAGTAAGCACGGGCAACGGTGTACTCCACCTTGGCGCCAGAGAGCGGTGTGCCCAACAGATAATCCGCACGACCCTTCACCGTGATGGAGTCACCGAAGGAGAAAGCATTCGTCGGGCGGGTCATCTTCACCTCGAAGGTAGGCCGTTTATACTCCTCGACACGGATGAGCTCCGACCCATACGATTCCACATAAATCCTGAAATCCCCAGACAATCCACTCGCCGGGATGACAAAAGAGGAGGCGATGGAGCCGAACTCGTTCGTCTTCAGTTTCTGCTCCGTGATTGTTTGTCCATTCGCATCATAGACAATCACCTTCAACGCCTTGTTCGCGATCACCTCGACAGCCTTCCTTTCCAGCTTGTACAAGATAGCCTTGTAGTAAACCGTTTGGGAAGGACGATAGATGCCTCGATCCGTGAAGATAGAGACATACGTCCCCGCATTGTCATTGGTGCGTGCGCCTCCATTGTACGAATAGCGATACAGGGAATAGGTGTCAGGAGACAAGAAGCGGTCATTACCGTCCGCGAAGCATGTGCTGACATATCCCCCCTTGCCAGGGAGTATGATCTCCGAGAAGCCAGAAGGATCGGTGGATGTCTCCGCCAGGATCTCAGGCTCCCCATTGTTTCTCTTTTTCTTAACCGTCAGATTCACGTTCTGCTTCGGCGCACCGCTCTTAGCGTCCACCACCACATAATCCGAGATGATATCCTCCTCCTTCTGCCGCCTGCGGGTCTGCAGGTAGAAGAGGTTGGAGACCTCGAAATCCATATAATGTTGCGGTATGGAGCCCAGTTCGACACGGTACATTCCGAAGTCGAGGGCAGGCAGTTCGACGATCGTATCCCGCAACACGCAATAGTTCGTCTTTGGCAGGTCGTAGGAGAAAGATTGCGTCTGGAACTTCTTATCCTTTTTTATCTCATCTCTGTTCAATGACTTATAATCGAATGAGGAAGAGACGTCCAGGCGGAAGAGGTTCAGTTTCACACGCTCCAGGTTCGCATAACGGATCTTCAGGCGCACCTTATCCGAGGTATAAACCTTCGTATTCTCCACCGATATGGAGACACTCGGGCGGTTCAGTTCCTCCGCAAACGCTTTCAACTCATTTATTTTATTATGCTTAGGGAAATCCTTGATGCCCCCGTCACAAATATCCATTAGGCGCTGCGGCAGTTTCGAGTCCTGCGGCAAATCATATAGTGGCACACATGCACTTCGTTTCAACTCTTCGCACAAAGCGATGCGAACCAATATCGAGGCACGCTCTTTCTTCGTCTCCTCCAGGAAAGCCTCCATCTCCGAGACGAGCGGAGCACGGTCCTTCTTCCCTTCGTACAAGAAATCCATGAGACTCAACTTAGACTGCACGTAGGCGTCACGCTCCTTATCGTTCGCATGGAACGCCGCCCTCTCCCTCAGGAGCTTCTCCTTCTCCTCTGAGGAGATGATTTTAGTTTCATCATAACTATACGAGTCTTCTCCCCAAAGCAAATCGGTGAGGAACAAATCGTAGAGTGTAGGGCGATAGACACGGCTATCCTCCCCTTTCTGCAGGAGGGCCTCGTATTCAGTAGCAGGGACCGCTTTCAGTTTCTCGTTGGAGAGTGCGGCGAATGAGTATTCACGGATCTTGTCGATGAAGATATTGGAAGTCCACTCCATGATGTCCTCCGGCACATAGTTTCCAAGGTTCGTCCGCCGGTTGATCGCATAAGCATCATCATGATAATATTTCAGATATAGTTTCCCGATCATGTATGTGGCGACCGAGCGGGCGACATCATCCTTCGTCTGCTGCTGGAACTGTTTCATCTCCTCCAGGCATTTCGTAAATGCACCCTCCTCGATGTAGTTCTTCGCTTTGGCCCGTTCAATAATGCAACGTATCTGTTGGGGAGCGTTCCCCTCCGCTTTCGCTTGTTTTTCGATAGAATTGACCTTGGAGAGCGCCGTCTTAGGATTGGTATTCAACTGCTCGTCCACCGCCTTCCACTCCTTGGCATAATCAAAAGAAGAAAATAGTCCCCACATAAACACTAAACTGATTATCGTTAAACAAAAAGATCCTCTTCTCATATGTTAGATGTTTTAATCTTGCTAAGTTACAAAAAATTGGTGAATGATATGCCACAAGACTAGTTTTTTCATAATTGACTACGTCGAACTGACGTTTCATAATTGACTACGTCGAACTAACGTTTCAAAATTCAAAATTCTTAATTACCCTCGACCCTGCCTGGAGGATGTCGCCCCGTTGGGGCTCAGACATGCACATCGTGAAAAGAGACGCACTTCCCTCAACTCATAATTCATAATTCAAAATTGACTACGTCGAACTAACGTTTCAAAATTAGAACGGGTATCCCACCGCAAAGTGCAGTGCGAAGTTATCCTTCAGCCTAGGGTGTGTGACCACCCACTTGCTCTTCCCCACATTCCCTCCCGAAGGGTTTTCAGGGTTGTACAATTGCATGCCCGCATCGAAGCGCAGGACGAGGAAGCTGAGGTTCGGACGGACACCCATGCCCCACGAGAGGCCAAACTCCTTGTAGAAATCCGCTATGTTGAATTGTCCGTAAGGCTGGTTCTTGTAGGCCATGACCGTCCAGATGTTGCCGGCGTCGAGGAAGGAGGCCAACTCCAGGAAGGAAGATAGTTTTAATCTATGCTCGACGTTGAAGACCAGTTTCACGTCGCCCGTGCGTTGCAGGAAATCGGAGCTCACCCCCGAGTTATAACGGCCTGGTCCCAAAGTGCGGGTTCGCCAGCCCCTGACCGTATTGGCACCGCCTGCAAAGAAGCGTTGTTCATAAGGCAAGATGTCCGAGTTCAGATATGGGCAAGCGAAGCCGAAATCAGCGTGCAGCACCACCTGGTTGTTCCGTTTGGTCAGGAAGACCTTAGAGACGTCGAAGGTAGTCTTCACGTATTGGGCGAACGGTGTATCGAAGATCATATACTTGCCATCGCTTCTCTCCTCGGCGCCCTCGACAGGCTTCTTCTCCACACCCGACAGTGCACAGACCGCGAAGGGCAAGGTGCCCGCCATATCCACACCACCACGCAACGTGTAGCCACTACCGGCGGCGCTTCCTTTCCGTTGACTCGCATAGACGAACGAATAGGAGGTGCGGGTGATGAACTGGTCCATGTAGCTCTCCTTCAGCAGAGCGTTCTTCCCACGCTCCAGGTAGGCGGCGAACCACTCGGACATATCCCTCGTGATGACATAGTTGATGTTATAGAGGTCGAACGTATGCGACATGCGCTGGCGGTGGCTCTTCCAGCCATAACCCCAGTCAAGGCCCAGGACACGGCGGTTATACTCCGGTCGGTTCTGCCAATTGATGCTGGCGGAGAAGTTGGTCGATGAACCCACCTGCTTCCTATACTTCTCCGGCAAGAGTCCGAAGATGATGCGCGGATAGGAGATCGAAGCCTCCACCCCATACTCGTAGAAGTTGTTCGAGAGGAGCTTGACACCGTCGTCACGACTGCTGATATGCTCGTAGGCACCATTCAGCTTGATGCGGAAGGTCTCGGAGCCCTTGAAGATGTTCTTGTTGGAGAAGGAGATGTAGCTCGCCACACCCAAGTCGCCCGCGTTGTTCGTGCCGTCGACACCAAACTGGAAGTAGTAGATGTTGGCGGGGGATAGGTTGACATGCGCGTCCAATAGTGCGCTATCGCCCTCCACTGGCGAGAAGCTGATGTTCACCTGCTCCACCGCACTCAGCGAATTGAGCGAGGAGTGGGTCTTCTCGAGCAACAGATCGCTGTAGTAACGCCCCGAACGGATGAAGTTGTTGTAGTAGAGGATGGAAGGGCGGATGAAAGTCTGTTCGCCACGTACCACCTTAATGCGCTTATAATCAAACGTATCGAGACCACGGCTATAGGAGTTGTTGACGATAACATTTCTGATCTTATAGCGGATCAGGGAAGGATCCACGCCCGTCAGCGAATCGATAGCCTTCGTCGGGCGGTACTTGAGGGAGACATCCACCTGATGGTTGCCCACCGTCGTATCGACCAAGAAATAGAGGTTATCCTTGCTGATGTTATAGTACCCTTGGTTACGCACGTGCGAGATGATGCCCGCGGTCGATTCGTCCAGCTTCGCAGCCGCAAAAGGTTCATTCTCCGAGAACTCTATCCAACGATGCACGATCTTGTAATCGACGATGTTCCTCAGCTCTGAGGAGTCAATCGCATTCTCCGAGTGGCGGATGGTATATCGGTCATTCTCTTTCAGGCAATAGGTGAGGTAAGCCTTTTTGCCATGTTTGGTGAGGCAGTGTCTGACCTCCGCATTCAGGTAGCCCAGGTTATTCAGTTCCCTGCGCATTTGGGTCTCTGTCTTCAATGTCTGCTCCTCCGCATAGAGAACCGGTGCGCTGCCGATCTTGCGCAACAGCTTGTTCATCCACTTGGTGGAGTCCCTACCCGAAAGGGAATAGAAACGAAGGCCGAGACGGGAGCCGGGTTTCTGGCGCAGCAAGGACTCGAACTGCCCGGTATAGACATCTCCGTCAAGCGACTCGATATTCACATCACGCAGTAGATATTCACCCTCCGGCACATACTTGGTGGAACGGCAGGCCGAGAGGAGCAGCACTACGGCAAAGATAGAGACCAACCATTTCCTACTCACCATCCTCTTTCCTCCTTTCCCTTGCAGGAACCGTATCACGAGGAGCCAACAGATTGGTTCCGTAAGCATCCTTTCCGAAAGGCAAGAGCCCGCGGAAGGTCTTCGATTCCTTGACAAAGACCACACCGAAGCCCTGCGTATTGCCAGAGGCACGGTAGAAGTCATTGTTCGTATGATTATAGGCTTTGAGCCTAACTACTTTTTTCTTACCCAACAGATACTCCGCATCGAAGTCGCCCAAGAAGGAGGATCCGGCCTCATCGCCTGTCGCCTGACGTTGATAGCCCAAGTTCGTGCTGAGCAACAACCTATCGTTGAAGAGCTTAGTGGAGACAGAGACGTTCATCTCCATGTCAGAGAAATCCTCCTGCGAGGAGGTGAACCCGGTACCGATCGTCACCTTATCGCCCAGGACGGAAGAGAGTGCGTTGTTCAAGGCGGAGGAGAGGGACGAAGAGGCCAAGGAGGAGAGCATATCGCCCTGCTCCTGCTCATCCGGCGCATAGAACATGCCAAGTCCGATGAGGTATGCGAACTCACGTATTCGGATCTCGTCCGTCGTGATGATGCTGTTCATATTCTGTGTCACGTTATTGTCCGCCTTCGGCAAGGAGATGTCATAGGTGAGGTTCATCTGCGAGAGGGAGCCGGAGGCATGCACGCCGCAACGCACCGGCTGGCGGGTGGTGCTCAGCCCCATGGTCGTGAAACTACTGCTAAGCGTGGCGAGGTCGGCCGTCAGGTCATACGAGGCGGTGGCGTCGAAGCGCAGTTTCATAGGGTCTCCGTTAAACTCCACGTAGGCCCCCTGATGGATGGAGAACTTCTTGGCGGGGATCTCGCTCAGCTTGACCTTCACGTATCCGTTGTTGACCGTGTAGCGGTTGTAGATCGCCACGTTGCCGTCACGATAGGTGACATGAAGATTACCATTACCGTTGACCATCGCACCGTCCGCCACATTGACGAAGAACGAGGCTTGGTCGGTCAGTCCCACCATGATATCCGCCTCTATGTTCAGTGGCGACTCCTTCTCGGCCGTGGATGTATCAGCCTGTTCCTTCCCCGCAGGCTGCACATAGACGATGTTGTCATACGTCTCCACCTCCGTCACCGTCTCCGGCAAGACAATATTCAGCGAGGTCTTGTCACCATTGCTGAATTCACCCGTCACCTTCATGTGCGTATCGTTCCAGTTCAGATGCAGATCCCTGGCATTCGCATAAAAGACACCATAGACCGTATTCGATTTAGCCTTCGGATTGTTCAGCAACAGGAAGTTATCCATATTGACCAAGATATTGTATTTGAACGATTTGAATTTCTCATGAGTGATATTACCCCTCATCGTCAGTTTGTTTCCTTGGTCATCCTTCACGGTGAATCGGTCCATGCGCAGTTGGTTCTTTTTGAACTTAATACTATCCGATATGGAGTATCCCACGCCCGTGTAGTTGACGTGCAGGTGGGAGTCCTTCAGGAAGAGGAAGCCATCCACGTCCGGAGAAGAGACCTCGCCCTCCGCCAAGATGCTGGCGCCCAAGAAGCCACGCATATCGGACACGTAGTCCGAAGTGAACGGCAGGAAGGTCTCCAGCGGCAAGGAATCCAGCGTGACCACCATCTTCATCATGTTCTCCGCAGGCTTCACCACCCCCTGCACAGAAGCCAGGCGTTTGCCTCTGTCGCTCAGAGTCATCCTGGACAAGACGCCCTTCCGCTCGTTGTTCCAGCGCATGTCCGCCACCAAGTCTCCGATACGGATACCATCGTAGACAATGCTGTCGAGCCGCAATCCATTGGTCTGGAAGCGCATCTTCTCGCCCGTCAAGGCGGAGGCGCGCACCACACCGTTCAGGGAGCAGTGCAGCGGAATATATTTTCGGGCGAGGGCGGAGAGGATAGGTTCCAAATCCACATGGTCGAAGCTTGCGCTCAGCGTGTCGCCCAGTTCGTCGGAGATGACGCCGGCGACATCCATGAGGAGATTACCATCCATGGTGACACCCACGTTCTTCACGCTTATCTTCTCGCCTATCTGCCGCACGTCGGCTGGAGATAATCCGAAATGATGCCCCGTTAATATCCATTTGGACTGTAGGGTGGAGAGGCACATGTTGAACTCATCGGCGCCTCGCTTCTCGGAATGGATCACGAAAGGAAGCACACCTCTCAGCACCGAAGTGTCCGGCAAGGTGGTAAGCGCCAACCGTCCATCCATCCTATTCTGTGCGATGGAGGAGCGCAGGTGCATATCCAGCATGGCGGCTCCGTTGGCGGCGGACGAGTCGGCCACCAGATCGGCATAGAGGCCCATCTTCTTGCCATCCGCATCCACGGCCAGTTTAATGTCACGTAGCGTGGAAGTTCCGCTGCGGAAGTAAGGCAGTTCCAGTTTCATGTCCAACGAATTGTCCGGGGCGGAAAGCCTACCCGAAAGGGAAGCCCCCTCCTGCAAGGAGATGTCTTGTCCGATGAAACGCATGAGGTCCTCCACCTCCTTCACCTTCACATGGAAGGCGAAACGGTCCTTTTTGCTTCCCTCCGGCACCTCCATTTTCAGGAAGAGGTGCGGCCAATAGGAGCGCACGACACCCAACACCGAAGGATAGATATCCGCGAACTCATAGCGTCCCTTCAGGTCTACGTCCAAGGCGGGCGAAGAGAAGAAGAGGTGTCTCGTGCCATCCGCTAGGGTCACATGACGGGCGACGGATGGTTTGCTCCAGATGATGCTAGCGGAGTCACCGCTCAGGTTAAGGCTATCAATGGACACCTCGCCCAGGAGCGTATTGAGGTCCGTCACACGGGCGGAGAGCGCCACGTCGATCCGTGCATTGCCGAGCGAATCGGCGAGATGGGTGGCCTGGGGAGAGAAATGACGGATCACCGTCGCCACAGCGAAACGGGGCACCTCGCCTGATAGGTTAGCCGCCTCCACCTTCGCGTTGCAGAAAAGGTTAGGGTCGCGGACCTCCACGAAGGAGGAGAGCGAGTCCGTCTTGAAATAATGGGCGTTGAGCCTCAACGTGTCGTAGGCATAGCCCTTATAGGAGAAATCAGGGAGGCGGGCAATGAGGCGGGCGTCAGGCAAAGCCTCCATCTTCCAGTCTAATTGGAGGTCCGCCGTCATCGATAAACGTTTGAAATCATTCGAATGGAGGATGGAGTCCAGCGCCACGTCCGTGAAGGAGGTGGAGAGGTCGCACCCTAAGTAGTTCTCCCGGTTCACATACCGCAGCGTTCCGTCCAAGGCGAGGGAAGCCAGCGTGGAGGCTAGGTCTCCCTTCAGCTTCGCATTCGACAAAGGACCATCGAACTGGAGCTTCAGCTTCATAGGCAGGTATTCGGAGAGCGTAGGATTAGGCTCCTTGCCGACCATCGTCATGATCCTATCCATGCCCTCTTTCGTCAGGGAGAGTTCGTCTATGCGTAGCACATAGGCGGTGGAGTCCCATGCCAGGCAATCCTCCATCTTCACAACAGGAGCGGAGAGCCGGAGCAGGGATGGGTAGTTGATTTCCAGGTTCTCCACACTCACGGCGGGGAACTTCCCGGAGGCGTGGAGTGAGAGGGATGTTGAATCCTTCATGCAGGCGAACATCGGCACGAAGCACCGCAGGTCCGCCAAGGAGAAAGAGTCAGAGGAGAGGGTGACATCATAGTCGAGGTCATCCAACGACCCCTCCCCCTTCAAGGCGAGTTGGCTCTTCGGCAAGGAGAGCGCCAGCGAAGGCAGGGAGAGCTTGTTATCCTCCAGGGTAGCCTCCAGCGCCAGGTTCTCCACCCGCAGTCCGGACTTTTCGGAGAGGGAGAGCGTCTCCACCTCCACCTCGATAGCCCCCTTAGGAGACAGGGCGAAGAAGGCGTCCAAGCATAGGTTGGAGCAATCGATATGCGAGGCGTTGAAGAGATCGGGCGTCTCCTCGGCGGAGCGCACGTCATAGGTTACCCGGCCGTTTTTCAGAACAACCGATTTGATTGTCATGGCGAATGGATCAGCCTGAGGTTTCTTCTCCTTAGGCTCATCACTCGCGAAAGCGTCGATCAGGAACTGGAAATTGAAGGCGGAGGAATCCGTCTCCTTGTGGATATGGGCGACGAAGTCATCCAATTCCACCTTTTTGATTTTCAAGTTATTAATATTCAGGAGGGCATGCAAGTTGATGTCCGCTTTGATTCTATCCGCGAAGAGCAGCGTATCCCCCTGCTGGTCCTCCACGTAGAGCCCCTCCACGAAGAATCCGTTGAGGAGGTCGAAGCCTATATAACCGAGGGAGAGTTCCGTGTTGGTCCTCTCCCTCAGCCAGTTTTCTCCGTATGAAATCAGCGATTTCTGCACACTCTTGTTGCTCAGCAAAGCCACCACGACGATATTCAAGGCAAGAATAACAGCGATGACCAGCAACAATATGCGGAACGCCTTTTTCACGAAATGGATTTAGTTTTTCTTATCGAAGTTACTACGGCCAATTCGCACATCGAAGTCGCCGAACATGGTCCTTCTATTGAGATAATCTTTTTTAGACAAGGAAGGAGATTTAATCGAATCCTGCCCAGCCTCGCCATCGTAAGCGAATGACAACGTACCGGCAAGGACAACATAATCCCTATGTCCATCGATACCGAACAGATCAGCGCAATTGAATCGCAACAATCCGGAAGTCACATTCAACGTATCCTTCTTACCGCCCTCCTCCATCGTCACGAGGACGCTATCCTTTCCGAAATCAATAGAGGCATGGCTCAAAGAGACCACATCCTTGAATTCATCCATCTTGCGTTGGTTCTGTGGGAAGGAGATTGAGAGCACGAGGCTACTGCCTGTCGAATAACGGAACTCCTCGTATCGAGGTTTTTCGTCCCAAATATCATAATCATGTTTCCTACGCGTGCGTCCATACAACGAGAAGGTGACCACGCTATCAGAGACGACGATGCCCGCAGGCTTGAAATTATAATCGTCACAGAACGTCATGCCACCCATATCTATGTCGAAAACATCTTTTCCACATTCCGTGTTCATCGGTTCTTCCTCCTCATAACATGAAAAAGGCAAAAAGAGGAGAGTTGACCATACTATCTTTCTTAATATATTCATAATCTTCTACGATAAATAAATTAAAAATCTTCGGAAGGCATAACCTTTTCCTGTTGTATATCAGAGCTATAGGAAGTGGATACTTCGGCTACATCCTTTTTTGTTTCCTTACCCACAGGGAATAAGAAAGAGACCTTGATGCCCGCGGAGCAGACATACTCATTCTTGTCAAAGAAAGTGAATGGATTACCACCCATCTCGATGCGAGGCAGAACCAATTCCGGGCAAACATAGAAGTTGTTGCATTTGATTCTGAGGCCGACAGCCGCCGAAGAAGAGACGTGGAAACGGTCCGGCTCACCCATATCCTCCTCCAACTGCTCCTCATAAAGCGCCTGCATGTGCAAATCCTTGATCTCCATCTCGTTGCAATGTCCGAGCAAGAAGTCCATGCTTGCGTCGATTTTCAGGTATGGACGCAATATACGTTCCTGAGAGTTAAAGAAAACACGGAAAAAGAGCGGAACACCCATGTAGTAGTTCCGTTGAGACAATGCTTCTATCGTCACATAATCGCGCAGGTTTCTCTCCTCGTTGACCAACCAATACATATCCCCCGAATGCCAGGAAGACGTGGCGGCTTGGCCCGTGAAACGAAGACCCGTGCCAAAGGAGACACGCTCGCTTTGAGGAAGGAAGTCCGCAATAAACTCGAAATGCCAGTTCGCACATCCCACCCAAAACTCATCATCACCTGTGCATAAGAGATTCTTATAATCATGGCTATACAAGTGGGCAGTGCTACCCGTTATGCTTGCTCCAACGCCAAGATTCACCTTCAGTCCTCCTTCAGGCTTCGCATCTGTCTGAGCCCAAGAAGAGAAACAAGTGATAAGCCACAAAGCGGCCCATAACGAAAATCTTTTCATAAAAAACATATTTAATTAATAATCAAATTCTTACCTTCAAAGAGAGCGGATCGATCCGGACCCTGATCTCCTTGCCCATCATCAGCGGGTCTCCGTCGATATGGAACTCGCCCTCCTCGTCACGGATGAGCGTCACCTCCTTAGCCTTCAGGGCTGTCACGTGGCGGCTTTTGTCGAACGAGCCCAAGAAGAGCCTCATCGCCAGACCCAGTGCGGAATATACGGGGAATTTACCCAAGACGCAGATATCCATGAGTCCGTCACGCACACTTGCATGTGGAGCGATGTAAGCCATGTTCCCCCATTGCGCCGCATTGGCGAAGGTGACAAGGAACGCTTGTTTCTTTACGCTAGGGAAAGAGGGGCTCTCCAACTGATAGATCCTCGGTTCGTACGTTTTATACTCCCGGAGGATAACCTTCAGGTAGGTGAGGAAACCTCGCTTGCCCTCCTTGGAGAAGGAGTGGCTCACATGGGCGTCGAAACCAGTGCCGCATGTGCAGAAGAAACGTTTGTCATCAGCCAAACCACTGTCGACCTGACGCTCGTCGCCGTTCAATATCTGTTCCAAAGCCTGCTTAGGATGCATGGAATAGCCCAAGTGGCGGGCGAAACCATTGCCCGAACCGTAGGGAACGATCGCAAAGGCCGTGTCGGTATGTACAAGTGCGGAGGCCACCTCGTTCATCGTGCCGTCTCCACCACAAGCCACCACAACGTCATAGCCATCCGCCGCAAACTGGCCTGCCATCTCTTTCCCATGACCGGCGTGTTGGGTTTCCGCAATTGTGACATCCCATCCCTCCGTGAAGGTCTGTTTGATCAAGTCAGGCAAGTCCTTCTTGTCGCTCGTGCCGGAGATAGGATTGATGATAAAAGCAATTCTTTTTGGCATAATTCACATGTTAACTTTGCAAAGTAACAAAAATATTTACGATATTTGTCTCGCCTGTTAAAATTTAACGTTAACAATTATGAAAGAAGACTTGTTGCAGTATGCATGGCAGTACCGTCTCTACGACGGAAGCCGCCTTCTCACCGTGGATGGTGAACCAATCTCTGTGATCAATGTGGGGGAATTGAACCGGGACGCTGGGCCTGATTTCTTCAACGTGAAGGTGAAGATAGGCGGAACGATCTGGGCCGGAAACGTGGAGATCCATGTCGCCGCCTCCGACTGGTACAAGCACCACCACGACGAGGACCCTCGCTACGACTCGGTGGTCCTGCATGTCGTGGAACGCTCCGACACGCGCATCCGGCGCACCAACGGAGACGTCATCCCCCAACTGGAACTGCGGCTCGACGAGGCCACGCTCGCCAAATACGAGGATTTCAGAAGACCCCACCAATGGATCCACTGCGAAAAGCATTGGGAGCGGATCACCCATGAGTTCCTCCAACTACAACTCTGCAGGATGTTGCATCTACGGCTGAGCCGCAAGACGGAGGAGATCTTCGCCCTCCTGGAACAGAACCACAACAACTGGTCGGAGGTCCTCTACCGCCTGCTCGCCAAGAGCTTCGGCATGCACACCAACGCACAACCCTTCGACCAACTGGCGCAATCCTTGCCCATCCCCTGCCTGGCGAAGCACAAGGATCATGCAGAACAGGTCGAGGCGCTCTTCTTCGGGCAAGCGGGGCTGTTGGAAGAGGCCCCGTCGGACGATTACGAGGCTCTCCTGCAACGGGAATACAACTTCCTCCGCCATAAGTTCGGACTGACCCCCATCGACCCCTCGCTGTGGAAGTTCGCACGGATGCGACCCAACAACTCGCCCTACGTGCGCATCGCACAATTCGCCGCATTGGTGCACCGCTCCAACAATCTGTTTTCCGTGATATTAGAGCATATGCGTCTGGCGGAGATCCGGCAAGCGCTACGGGCCGACCTCTCCGCGTATTGGCATACCCACACGAGGTTCGGCGCCAGTTCCCCCTACTCCACCAAAAGGATGTCGGACAATACGCTGGACCTGCTCATCATCAATGCGGTCTGCCCTATCCTCTATGCCTATGCCATTCGGAAGGAGGACGAGACGATACAGGAGCGCATCATGTCGCTACTGGAGTTGATACCCCCAGAGAAGAACCACACCATCGAAGGGTGGAAAAGGTTCGGGGTATGCGCGGAGAACGCCTTCCAGAGCCAAGCCCTCATCGAACTGAAAACCCAATACTGCGACACACGCAAATGTCTGCAATGCAGCATCGGTCACAAGTTGCTCGCAAGGAGGTGCGAGGGGATTTCACAATCTTAGCAGATAGGAATATGTCATTCGCCCACCAAGATATTATAATTATTTAATTTACAGATTATTACAAAGAGCAATATCAACAGAGCCTGGCTTCTTGAGTCATCTCTTACAAAAAAATGATTACCTTTGCCCCTATGGGAAGAAAAATAATATTGTTCTTACTGGTCCTCATTCCCCTAGCCTCACAGGCGAGAAGGGCAAAAGAGACCACCATGACTCTTCGGGACTCCATCATCACCGAGGCCACCCGTCACATCGGGAAGCGGTACCAATACGCTGGGAAGGGGCCCAACCGATTTGACTGCTCAGGGTTCACCGGTTATGTTTTCAGGCAATTCGGCTACGAGCTCTACGCCTCATCCGCCTCTCAATACCTGCAGGGGGAGAAGAGGAAGCTGGAACATGCGGAGAAGGGTGACCTAATCTTTTTCAAGGGCAGCAACTCCAAATCGAAGGGGGTCGGACACGTGGGCATCATCTACGACGTGAACCGAGACGGGAAGAATACGACCGTCCAATTCATCCACGCCTCCATCAACAAGGGAATCACCATCGATAGCTACCCGGAGTCGGACTACTACCGCATCCGTTTCATCGGCATCAAAAGAATCATAGGAGAAAGCGACAGGAAGGAGGTGGACCCTTCTGACGAGGAGGATGACCGCAATGAGCACGAAGAGGAGGTGACACCTCCGAACAAGCAGGAGGATATCGTTCCGGAGCCGGACGAGAAGAGGGAAGAAACACCCCATGAGGAGCTGACCGACCGGGAAGAGCAGCCTTACGAGGTGACGACGGACACCCTCCGCCACATCGTGAAAAAGAAAGAGACACTCTTCACCATCAGCAGAAAACACGGCTGTACGGTTAACGAACTGATGGCTTGGAACGGACTGAAAAACAGCTATTTGAAGATTGGACAAACCCTCTACATCATCCGCACCTCCAACCAACCGAAGAGGGACGAGGCGGAACCTAAGATAGTCCCGGACGACAAGGGAAAGAAGAAGGAGAAAGAGGTGACTCCTCCGCGCAAGAAAGAGGAGAAAAGGCCTGACGAGAAAGAGATGGAGCCGACGGTGATCGTCAGCGACACGATACAACACACCATACAACCCAAAGAGACGCTCTACCAACTCTCAAGGAAATACGGATGTAGTGTGGAGGACATCAAGCATTGGAACCATCTGAAAGGCAACACGTTGAAGATCGGACAGGTCCTCATCATCCTACAAAACAAGCAATAACTATTTGCCCCCGCCGAAACGCTTAATCACGTTATAGACCGAATATAGACCCAACTCGCCCGCCTTGCTCAGGTCCGCGATGCCCTCATCCTTTTTCTTCAAGTAGATATTCGTCAGTCCGCGGTTGAAGTAAGCCTCCGCGAACGAAGGATGCAAGGCGATGGCCTTCGTGAAGTTCTCCAACGCGCGTTGATAGTTTTGTTGCCGCACATAGACATGCCCGCTGTTGTACCACACCGGAGCGAAGTCTGGCATCAGCAGCTTCACCCGATCATAATCCTGTTGCACCAAATCGCAGACCACCTGCCCCATCATGGATAAATCGGACCCCTCGGAGAGCGTCACATCGCCTTTGCTGACCAACTCCACGTCCGAGAGAAACTTCTGGTAACGCACGTTAGCCCGACAGAAGCAATAGATCCATTCATTCTCTGTATCACCGCCCGCTATCGCCTTGCTCAGGTCTTCCAAGGCGCTCTCATAGTCCGAGACGCAGACATAATCCATGGCACGGGCGAAATAGACCTTCGAAGAGGAATCCTTAGCCAACGTGCGGGTAGCCTGTTCGATGCGGGAGAAGCACAGGAGCAGCTGGTCGTTGTCGATCTGCTGTTCGTCACACGAGAGGGTGAGTTTCTCCGGGTAGATACGCTTGGCATTGAACTCGCTCACGTGGCGGTCGAAGAAGGAGGTTTTCCCCAGGGTGGAGCCTGACTTCGGACGGGAGGTCAGCTTGACGACCCCACACAGTTCGACGTGGAAGTTCACATTCTGGACGCGGCCTCTCGACTCGCTCCTGTAAGAAAGGCGGCTCATCTCCTCCTGCTTATCCATCACAATCATATTGTTGTGATTATTCATGTTATTCTTCTTTTTCTCCCTCTTCGCCAAGGCACTCTTGTCCGACGAAAGGCTCTCCTTCTCCCCCTGCTGCTTCACGCTGAGCGCCTTCACATAATCAGCTTCGGCACCCCGCTTGTCATTCACCTTCCGCTTCAGTTCGGAGCGGATGAAGTAGGCAGGGTAAAAGGTAGGATGTTCCTTGATGATAACCGAGATATCCGTTATGGCGGAGCGGTACTGCCCTAAATCTTTTTTCAGCAAAGCCCTGTTATAGACCGCAAAGTGATTCTCCGGGTCCAGGTTCAGCACCTCGTCATAATCCTCCAACGCAAGACGTTTCTGCCCCTTCTCCGTCCGAAGGATCGCGCGGTTGAAGTAGGCTTGGGCGCAGGTCGGGTTCAATTGGATCGCATAATCATAGTCCGAGACGGCGCCCACCGTATCCCCAACATCCACCAAGACGATGCCTCGGTTCACATAATAGTTCACGCAGTAAGGATCCAGACGGATCGCCTCGTTCATCTCATACAGCGCCTTCCCATGTTCCTTCCTAGCATTCAGGACATAACCATACGCGGCATGTCCATCAGGAGAGAAACGGTCGATCGAGAGCACCTTCTCGAAATCGGCGAGTGCGCCCAGCGTGTCACCGTTGTAGAAGGAGGAATAGCCCCTCCGCAGGTAGGCCTCCTTGTAATTCGGATAGGTCCTCAGAAGTTCAGAGAATACGACGATGGACGAGTCCCAACGCTCCGCCCCCGCATAGGCAGCCCCTTTGCAAAGCATAAGATACTTATTCTTAGGCTCGAACTCCAACCCCTTGTTAAAGTCAGCCAAAGCCTCATCAATCCTGTTCAGGCTCGCGCGGGCGGCGCCACGGCAACGGTAAGCGTCCACCAAGAAGGGGTTCCGCTCCAGCGCCATGTTGCAATCGGCCTCCGCCCCCACATAATCCTCCAAACTGATCTTCGCCACGCCACGGTAGAAGTAGGGATCCGCCCAATAAGGCTTCACCCCTATGATTTTATTGAAATATTGGATGGAGAGGGCATAGTCCTCGAAATAGATCGCATTCCTTCCTATATCCATCATTCGCTTCGTGTTGATCTGAGCCATTAGCCCCGTCACGAAGAACAACAATAGAGAAAAAAAGGTGAGCCGTTTCATATCCTTCCAATTAAATTCGTTTACATTCTATGGGTCTATCCATATCCTACCAACGCAGCGCCTCGTCGGATATTTCCTCCCAATCCGTTAAAAAAAGCAAATCATCCGAAGAGTGCGGAGAAGGCCTCGTCCACCTTCTTAGCGCAGACCACCTCGATGTTCCACTTCTTCACGTCCAAGTTCTTGAACTCAGGGATGATGATGCGTTTGAAGCCTAACTTCTCCGCCTCGGAGATGCGCTGCTCGATACGGTTCACGGGGCGTATCTCACCCGACAAGCCTATCTCGCCCGTCAAACAGGTCCTGGCGTCCACCACGATATCCATGTTCGACGAGAGGATAGCGCTGATGATGGCGAGGTCCAATGCGGGGTCGTTGATCCGCAGGCCGCCCGCTATGTTCAGATAGACATCCTTCTGCGCCAGCTTAAAGCCGACACGCTTCTCCAGCACCGCCAAGAGCATGTTCAGCCTACGGATGTCGAAGCCCGTGGTGGAGCGTTGCGGCGTACCGTATGCGGCGGAGCTCACGAGCGACTGCACCTCGATCAGGAAGGGACGTACCCCCTCGATGGCTACACCGACAGCCGTACCGCTCAAACCCGTATGGTTATTGCTCAGCAGGAGCTCGGATGGGTTCGTGACCTCACGCAGACCGGACTGCTGCATCTCGTAGATGCCTAATTCGGCCGTGCTGCCGAAACGGTTCTTGATGGAACGGAGGATGCGGTACATGTAGTGCTGGTCGCCTTCGAACTGCAGCACCGTATCCACGATATGCTCCAGCACCTTCGGTCCGGCGATGTTGCCCTCCTTGTTGATGTGGCCCACCATCAGGACGGGTACCCCGCTCTCCTTGGCGAACTTCAGGATGGCGGCGGCGCACTCGCGCACCTGGGAGACGCTGCCCGGGGAAGACTCCACCAACTCCGTGCTGATGGTCTGGATCGAATCGATCACCACCAAGTCCGGCTGCACGTTCTGGATATGCACGAAAATCTGCTCCAACGAGGTCTCGCTGACGATAAAGCAGTTCGGGTTGGACTTCACGGAGAGGCGATCCGCACGTAGCTTCAACTGCTTGACGCTCTCCTCGCCCGAGACGTAAAGGGTCTTCTTGTTGAAGAGGCTCAGCACGATTTGGAGGATGAGGGTGGACTTACCGATGCCCGGTTCGCCGCCGATCAGCGTGAGGGAGCCCGGCACGATGCCGCCGCCCAAGACACGGTTGAACTCATTGTTGCCCGTGTCGTCACGCACCTCCTCCGAGGTCTCCACATCATCGATGCAGACAGGCTTTGAGGCACCATTGTCGGGCATGAAATGGAGCGATTGGTGGCTCTTCCCGCTATCCTTCCGCACCAACTCCTCGACATAGGTGTTCCACTCGCCGCAGGCAGGGCACTTCCCCACCCACTTCGAGGCCTCCGCCCCGCAGTTCTGGCACACGTATACAGATTTGGTCTTTGCCATAATTGTTCTAGTTAATGATCATTCAAAAGAGAGCGTCGCATTATCCTTTCCGACGTTCAGCTTCACATTACGGCCCATATAAACCGCATAGTTCGTGTTGTCATGACCAACATTCAGGCCATACATCACAGGGATCTTCAAGTCCTTCACCTTGCTCAGGATGATCTCGTTGATCGGCTTGTCCGAGCCTTGGTTCATATTGGTGAACTCACCCACCACCAAACCTTTGATACAGTCCAGCTTGCCGCTCAGCTTCAAGTTCGTAAGCATACGGTCCAAGTGGTAGTTGCTCTCGCCCGTGTCCTCGATCAGCAGGATAGCGTCCTTCGCGTTCAGGTCGAACAACGTGCCGCCCAGGCTGTAAATCAGGGAGAGGTTACCGCCCACCAGACGTCCCTCAGCCACGCCCACGACACAATCCTCGTTGGTCGGGATCGAATAGGAGATCGTCTCGCCGAACAAAGCCTTGCGAAGCGTCTCCACGCTCTCGGTATCCGACAATTTATTCACCATAGGGCCATGGATGCTCTCAATGCCCAAGTTATTCAAAGCGACATGCAAAGCGGTCACGTCACTGTAACCGACCACCCATTTAGGGTTCTTCTGGAACTTCTCCAGATCCAGGAAGGAGACCACCTGCGCCGCGCCATATCCGCCACGAGCGGAAATCAACGCCTTGATGTTAGGGTTATCCATCAACTTCTGCAGACCGATGATACGATCCGACTGCGAACCCGCATAGCGTCCGTCATCCCCATAGAGGTTCTCAGCCTCAACCACCTGCAATCCCCACGATTTCAGTTTGGAGATTCCTGCCGACAAATCACTTTTCGTCACCTTGTTCGACGCCGCGAAGACCGCCACCGTGTCCCCCTGCTTCAGGTAAGCCGGACGGATGTCCTGCGTGATCTCCTTCTGCTCAGAAAGGACCTTCTGGTAATACTCGTAGGTGTAGACCATCTCGTTCGTAGTGTTGTAATAATTCTCCTCGTACACCTTCTTGCAGGAAGGGGCGAGCATTAAGACCGACGCGAACGCCGCCATGTACGTTTTCAGTTTCATAGCAAATTATATATTTATATGTTTAATCCAATCCATAACGGAGGAAAGACCTAGACCATCGTCCTTCCCTTTAGGTGATTCAGAGGCCACCGCCGCCTTTTTGTTTTCCATCAACGCCAGCCGTATCTCCGCCCAAGTGTACTTCTCGCCACACTCCTTGCGCAGGTCGCTGACTCCCATTTCGGGATGTTGGTCGATGAAGGCAGATACTTCCTTCAACCTATCCGGCGGGCATACCTCCTCCGCATCCAGTTCACCATGTTCCACGCAGCGCAGCAGATGCGACTCGATGGTGCTCTCCACCAAGCCACGCTCCTCGGCGATCTCCTTCGTTGTCTTTCCAGCCTTATACATCCTCAGAGTGATGTCATACGTCGACTCACCCTTCTCCTTCCCACGTTTATTGACCGATGTGCGTTTCGGAGGACGGACGCTCTCCGCCGCCTCCGCCATAGGCTTACGCTCGTAGCCGAATTGCTCCACGCACTCCTCCACCACGGCCAGGATATCCTCCCCGTAACGATTTACGATCCCTTTGCCGACGCCCTGCACCTGCAGCAGCTCCGCCTCGTTCGCAGGCATCAGGTTCGCTATGTTGATCAGCGCCTTTTGGGCAAGCACCATATAGGCGGGGTAGTTCTGCGCGTCCGCCTCGTCCTTCCTCCACTCGCGCAACCGTTCGTAGAGCTCCGGATGCAAGATATCCGCCGAGAGGGAGGCATATTTCTCCTTCCCCTTCTTCCTCGCCTCATCCGCCTTAGCGGAGACGATGGCATCGGTTTTCGCCCGCAGGAAAGAAGCGACAGAGAAGCCCTCGCCACAAGCCCGTAACGTGGCCATCTTCTCGTCGTACCCCTCCTGCAACGAAGAGAGTATATCGTTGAAGTGCTTCGCCAGCTCCTTGTTGTCCGTCTGGATGGGCACCAAAGCCTCCAGGGCAGGGGCGACAATCGTCTCGCTCTCCTTCAGGAAATAGGCAGCCGCCTTCTGCGTGCGCTCCCGTATCTTAGCGTCAGCATCCACATCGCCGCTCTCCGTGGCCAGCTGCCTCACCTGTCCGACGAACCTTGCGCCGATGTCTCCGACACGGGTCACGAACTCCGAGAGGGAGTGGTCCAACGTGGACAAGGCATTCGGGTAAAGCTTGGCGAACGACTCCGACAGCAGGCGACGCATATCCCGCAGGGAAGAGAAGATCCGATCGAAGGAAAACTGTTCGGAGACCAGCGTCACGAAATAGTCTCGGTGCAGGTCCGCGATCCTATCATTGTCCGGCACGCGCTCCTCCATCTCCCGGTTGAACAAATCGACGCGGCTGTCGTGACGAATAGAAGCGAGCGTGATGGGCGAACTCAGCACCATACCCTCCAACCGTTTGCAACGGCTCAAGGCCACATAGACCTGCCCGTGCGAAAACGAGGCGGCGGCATCGATGATGGCCCGCTCGAAGGTGAGGCCCTGGCTCTTATGGATCGTGATCGCCCAAGCCGTCTTCAGCGGATATTGCTCGAAGAGACCATCCACCTTCTCCTCTATCTCGTTCGTCTCCTTGTTCAATTCGTAGCGGACATTCTCCCACGACTCACGGCCCACGGTGATCAGATCACCCGTCCGGCGGTCCTCCACCACAATATCCTCACCGTCAATGCTTTTCACCACACCGACCTTTCCGTTGTAATATCTCTTCTCAGGGGAAGAATCGTTTTTGATGAACATCACCTGCGCATTCTCCTTCAGCACTAACTCCGCGTCCGTAGGGTAGGCATATTCAGGGAAGGTGCCCTCAATCTTAGCCTTGAAGGTGTGAGGCTTCGTCTTCAGGGCGGAGAGTTTCGACTCATTGAGGCGCTGCGCCGTCGCGTTATGGGTAGTCAGGCGGATATAGCCCTCGCTATCGTCCGGGTTGAACTGAGGCTTACAATGGCTGTTCAGTTCAGCAAGCGTGGCGTCATCCACCTGGTTGTCACGTATCTTATTCAGCATGGCGATGAAAGCTTCATCCTCCTGACGGAAGATCTGTTTCAGCTCCACGCATGAGAAGTTGGTTCTTCGCAATGCCTGACTTGAGAAGAAATAGGGGGTCTCGTAGACCTCATGCAAGAGCGCCCACTCATCATCCTTCACGACCGGCGTCAGCTGTTGCGTGTCGCCGATCATCAGCAGTTGCACCCCACCGAAAGGGGAGGAAGAGCGGCGCACCCGTCGCAGCACATCGTCGACGCAGTCCAGCAGATCCGCACGTACCATACTGATCTCGTCGATCACCAAGAGATCCAGCGTGCGCATGATATTCATCTTCTCCTTCCGCAGTTTGCTCACATCCTTGGAAAGCGTGTTTTTCCCCGGCAAATAAGGTCCGAAGGGGATCTGAAAGAAAGAGTGGATCGTCACGCCCCCCGCATTGATGGCCGCCACACCCGTCGGCGCCACGACAATCATACGCTTAGGAGACTCCTCCTTCAGGTTTTTCAGGAACGTTGTCTTACCCGTTCCCGCCTTACCGGTCAGGAACAGATTCGAGTTTGTCTCCCGGACAATCCGAAAGGCAAGCTCCAATTGAGAATTTGTTTGCATCATAACAGTTAGGTTTTTATATATAATTAAATGAGAATCAGGCCTTTTCGAAGCGGACCGCCACCCAGCCGTTCTGTTCCTCGTGGGAGATCTTCCGCAAGCCATATCGGCGGGCCTCCTCCTCGATGACCGGTATGTCAGACTCATAGAAACCGCTCAGGAAGAGCAGGGAACCGCTACGCATCCGTTCCACATAATGACGGATATCCTGCAACAATATATTTCGGTTAATATTCGCCAAGATCACATCGAAAGTCTCTGTTTTCAGCGCCTCCGCGCCACCCAGGCGCAACTCGATGTCAGGCGTTCCGTTCATGACGATGTTCTCCTTCGCGTTCTCGTATGCCCACTCGTCGATATCAATGCCGACCACCTCCGTAGCGCCCTTTTTAGCGGCGAGGATAGCGAGGATAGCCGTACCGCAACCCATGTCGAGCAAGCGTTTGCCAGCGACATCGAGGCGAAGCAAAGCCTTCATCATGAGGGTCGTCGTGGCATGGTAGCCCGTACCGAAGGCCATCTTAGGGTTGATCACGATGTCATATTTAGCCACCGGCACGTTCTTATGGAAGGAGCCGTGCACCACGCACTCGTCGCCGATCACGATCGGCTGGAAATAGTTCTTCTCCCACTCCTCGTTCCAGTCCTTGTCCTCCGCCTTGCGAGCCACGAAACGTATACCGTCATCATAGGGGAAGGATTCGAGGAGAGATTTCAGCGCCGATTCGTCGAAAACGGACTCCTGCACATACCCCACGAGCTCGTCACCATCCATGGAGAAACTTTCGAACCCAACACCACCTAATTCATTGGACAACAAGTCCTTAACATATTCCTCATCGGAAGAAAAAGAGAATACTACTTCAATGTACTTCATCGATAAAAAACGTTAATTCGTCGATAATAATGAACCATACGTCCAACCCACTTGCAGGGGCAGAAACATTCCACTATCTTCGGAACGTTGAAATAAAGGAACGATGTATTCATTACAATATTTTTTTAATATCTTTGTCGAAACTTTATGATACAAAATTACTTTTTTGAATTAAATAATAGGAGGGTAAAGCCATGAAAATTCTAAAATTAATGTTCTACGTGTTAGGAATCACACTCCTACCGTACAACGCCTTCGCTGTAGTGGACGATATTTACTACAATTCCGAAGACGCAGCAAAAGAAGCGGAAGAAGAGGCAGCCCGTGCGGAAAAGCTAGCCAAGGAGAGGGAGGAGGCCCAAAAGAAGGCTCAATACCAAACCATGGTGCTCAAGACCAAACAGCAGCAAAACGTCCGCGTCAACGATGACACGATCTTTGTCGAGGATCCGTCCATCGCAGGCGGTGAGTTCTACACGGATACCGTCATGGTTGAGAAAGGGGATGACTACACCTACACGGATCGATTGAACCGATTCCATGACGCAGGCATCCCGATGTACAATAGCGAGGAGCTCATAGAGACCACCTCTCCGACCACCACGACTGTGTACATCAACACCGATCCTTACTACGGATACTATTGGGGCAGGCCATACTACTTGGGATACTACTCCTACTCATGGCCATACTATCGCTACCACTGGGATCCATACTGGCACCACTACTACGGATGGGGACACTACTACTATCACCCACGTCCTCACTACTGGTACACGCCACGCCACTACGCTTTGCGTCACAACGTGCGTGACCTCAATCCGGCAAGAAACAGTGGTACTCGCATGATCAGAAGCAATAGCGCCAGGACATCCTCTTCTTTGAACAGAGGTTCTTCCGTACGCAGCAACAACGCAGGTAGCAGAACTGTCAGAAGCGGTTCTTCCGTACGCAACAGCAACTCTACCCGTAGCAGCAATAGCGGTGCGGTGAGAAGCAGCAACTCTACCCGTAGCAGCAACAGCGGCTCGGTAAGAAGCAGCAGCCCATCCCGCAGCAGCAACGGATCCTCTGTAAGAAGCAGCAGCTCGTCCAGCAGATCTTCCAACTCCGTACGCTCCTCTTCGGGCAGCTCTAGGTCTTCCTACTCGGGTGGAAGCTCTCGCTCTAGCTACTCCTCTCCATCCTCAAGCGGTCGCTCATCCGGCAGCTATAGCGGCGGTGGTCGCAGTGGCGGTGGACGCAGCGGCGGAGGACGCAGATGATTTGATTGTTGAATTAGAAATTATGAATTTAAAGATATACGGAAATGAAAAAATTATTTTTGACAATAGGCATCGCGGCAATATCCGGCATGGCGTTCTCACAGAACGCCATCGATGCCCTCACAATGAGCCAGACAAACCCTGTTTTGGGTACGGCAAGATACTCCGGTATGGCAGGTGCGTTCAACGCATTGGGTGGTAACCCTTCCGCCATCAAGGACAACCCTGCGGCACTAGGCGTCTACAGAAGTTCAGACCTCACCTTCTCCCCTAGCATGTACATCAACAATGATGGAGATTTGAAGGGTGCGTTGGACAACTTCGCCTTCGTGATCAACCTTCCAAGCAAGAAGCAGAAACATGGGTACATCACCTCATCCATAGGGTTCAACTACAACCGTCTGATCAACTTCTCAAGGTATACCAGAAACAGAGGCGAACGTGTAGACTTCTCCCTGTCCGATGAATTCGCAAAAGACGGACCAGGCAGCTTATACTACGACAAAGGCGTGGAGTTGGGCATCATCAACGATAATGAGGGAAAGTCTTGCTTCGGCGGAGAAGAGGTCATCAGGAAAAACACGATGATGGAGAAGGGTCACGTAGGACAATGGGACATCGCTTATGGCTTGAACATCAGCAACCTCGCCTACTTGGGTGCTTCCCTCAGCTTCACCACGCTGGAGTACAAGCAGACGACTATGTTTGAAGAGACGACGCTTCCTGACGAGGCATTTGATCGTTGGTACTCCGACCAAGTATACTATGCGGATGGTCATGGATTCAACTTCAGACTTGGTGCCATCGTTCGCCCAATCGATGAATTCAGATTCGGAGTCTCTTTTGAGACACCAACCTACTATAAAATCACGGACTATAGCGACATGCAAATAGACGATGATATGGGAGATCCTTTGAAAATCGATGATTCCGAATTGAGATACAGCATGAGAACTCCTCTTAAGTTCAAGACTGGTGTAGGTATCGTGATCGGAAAGAACGCAATGATTGGCGTGGATTATCAATACGAGAACTTCAAGAAGCTCCGTCTGAAATATGACGACATCTACCTCGACAACGAGACGGATGTCGCAGAGACCCAGATGAACGCGGTTCACACCCTGAAACTTGGTGGTGAGGTGCAGGTTGTCGACGGATTCTTCCTCCGCGCAGGTTTGGCTTACGCTTCCGCTCCTATGAACGACTATGACCGCGATGTGGCTGAGAATACCGTCAACTACAGAATGATCAGCATTCCTCGTGAATCGATCTTCGTGACAGGCGGCGCAGGATACAAAGGAGAGCACTTCTATTGCGACTTGGCTTACGCCTTCCAAAACAAAAAGGAGATCCTCTACAACTATCTTCCTATCTGGCACACAGACGAGCCTACAAAGCATGATTTGAAGACGCGTAACATCATTGCGACCTTCGGATGGAGATTCTAATTCAATAAAGCACTAAATAGAGGCGCATTGTTTCGGCAATGCGCCTTTCCTTTTTTCCTTCCCATCATGAGACATAGACTGCTACTCATACTTCTCTCCTCCCTCTTTCTGACGGGCCTCAATTCGTGCAAGACGCTCTCGAGAAATGCGGGGACACCCCAAGACCTGATGGTGCGCCAACGCGCGAAGAATAGCGTCGTCATCGACCACCAGCACTACTCCCTATCCTTCAACACGGAGCGATTGGTGCCTAACTGGGTCTCATGGCAACTCACCCAAGAGGAGGCCACCACCATCATCGTCAAACGACGCAACAAGTTCCTGCCCGACCCTATGCTGAAGGAGGAATACAGAGTGGAGGATAGCGACTATTCGGGGGAACTGAGGCACACCAGCATCCAACTGAGTCGTGGGCACATGGCGCCCTTCGCAGACATGCGCTTCGATGCGGAAGCGGCGGATGAGTGTTTCCTCTTAAGCAATATTTGTCCCCAAAGCGCCACGCTGAACGCGGGAGACTGGGGAACGTTGGAGAATATCTGCAGGGATAAGTGGGCAATAGAGGATAGTAGCATCTATATCGTATGCGGACCTATATTCAGGACCAACAAGCCTAAGACAATCGGGAAGAGACACAAGGTGGCTGTGCCGGACGCTTTCTTCAAGGTGGTGCTCTCCCTCAGAAAGGGACAGGAAAAGGCGATAGGCTTCATCTTTGAGAATAACAATGACAAACAGCCCTACGACAAGGCGGTCCACACCGTGGACGAGATAGAGCGGATCACAGGTTTCGACTTCTTCGATTGGCTCCCTAACCGCACGGAAAGGGCGTTGGAGAAACGTGCGGACATATCACAATGGAAGCGGTGATCAGCCTTGCGCCTTCACCGTCTCCAACTCTTCGGAAAGCAACTCCCACTCATACATCTTCTGCTCCAGTTCGTGCTTTTTCTTCTTGTATTCATCGAACAGAGCGGTGTTCGTCGCATTCTCGGGGTTCTGCAGCTCCGTCTCGATCTCAGCGATGCGTTGCTCGATAGCGTTGATCTCCGCCTCCGAATCCGCCACCGCCTTCTCGGCCTTACGAATCTTCTTCGTCAACTCCTTCTTCGCCTCATACGAGAGCTTATTGTCGGAAGGTTGCACCTCCTTGGTCTCTACCGTCTGTGTTTGCGCCTTACGCTCCAACTCCTGTAATGAGGAGAGTTTCTTCGACTGTAGGAAATCATAAATGCCTCCGAGATGTTCCTTGATCTTATGGTTGCCGAACTCATAGACCTTGTCCACCAAGCCATCCAAGAACTCACGGTCGTGGGAAACCACAACCACCGTTCCGTTGAACGCCTTGATAGCGTCCTTCAGCACATCCTTCGAACGCATGTCCAAGTGGTTGGTCGGCTCGTCGAGCACCAAGAAATTAACCGGCTCCAAGAGCAGACGGATCATGGCCAAACGGGTACGCTCACCACCCGAGAGCACCTTCACCTTCTTATCGGAAGCCTCGCCACCGAACATGAAAGCACCAAGGATGTCACGGATCTTCGTACGGATATCCCCCACCGCCACACGGTCGATCGTGTCGAACACGGTAAGGTTCTCGTCCAATAGAGAGGCCTGGTTCTGGGCGAAATAGCCTATCTTGACCAGATGGCCCAACTTCAGGGTTCCATCGTAAGGGATCTGCTCCATGATACACTTGACCAGCGTGGATTTACCCTCACCATTCTTGCCCACGAAGGCCACCTTCTCGCCTCGTTTGATCGTTAAATCAATATCTTCCAAGACAACATTGTCGCCATACCTCTTCGTCAGGTGTTGCGCCTCGACCGTGATGGTCCCCGAATGTGGCGCAGGAGGAAATTTCAGGTGCAAAGCGGAGTTATCCTCCTCATCCACCTCGATGATCTCCAGCTTCTCCAACTGTTTGATGCGTGACTGCACCTGGTTGGACTTGGTCGCCTTGTAGCGGAAACGTTCGATGAAATCCTCCGTATCCTGTATCTGCTTCTGCTGGTTCTCATAAGCCCGCAACTGCTGTTCGCGGCGCTCCTTACGCAACTCCACATATTTGGAATAGGAGACTTTGTAATCGTATATTTTGCCTAAAGAGATCTCTATGGTACGGTTCGTGACCGCATCGATGAAGGCACGGTCGTGCGACACCAATATGACTGCGCTACCACTCGATTTGAGGAACTCCTCCAACCACTGGATGGACTCTATGTCGAGGTGGTTGGTCGGCTCGTCGAGCAGCAGGACATCCGGGTGTTTCAAGAGAATCTTGGCCAATTCGATACGCATGCGCCAGCCACCGCTGAACTCGCTCGTCTGGCGGGTGAAGTCGGAACGGACAAAACCGAGGCCCAAGAGCGTCTTCTCCACCTCGCCCTTGAAGTTGTTCACGCCCATCATGTCCAAACGCTCGTTGGCGTGCGTCAGACGCTCGATCAATTGTTGGTAGGAGGCAGACTCATAATCGGTTCTTTCGGTCAGTTCCACCGTCATCCTCTCAATCTCCTTCTGGAACTCGAAGATATCGGAGAAAGCCTTTTCAGCCTCCTCCATGACAGTGACTCCATCGTTGTGGATCATGTGCTGCGGCAAATAACCGATCGTGACGTCCTTCGGCACAGAGACACTACCGCTCGTTGGCGGCTGGATGCCCGCGAAGACCTTCAACATCGTACTCTTACCCGCACCATTCTTACCGACTAAGGCAATCTTATCCTTAGGGTTCACCACATAGGAAATATCATTAAACAACGTGACGCTCCCGAATCGAATCGTCAGTTTATCTACAGAAATCATCTGAAATTAAGCTAATAAATTTTCGTGGCGCAAAGGTAAGAATAATATCTCGGCCACCCAAATCATACCAAAAAGAGAGGAGCATCAATGTGCGACGCTCCTCTATTCCCTTGTCCCGCAAATCCGGACATGTTCTCTTAACAAAACCGATGAGGGTTAAACTCTCTCTTAATAATACTCGATAATACGCTCCGTCACGCTATAGGCGGAATCACCCTTGAAATGGATTCTCCTCCTCCAATTGGATTTCTTATCGTATTCATAGTGATATCGGTCCGCAATGTACTCCTCGTCATCGGAGAATGGAGCGCTCAACACCAAATCACCCTGCTTATTATACTCATACTTGACCATGAAGGCGACGGACTCGTCCTGGTTCAACACCGTCATCTCCAACAATCTGCCGTCGTCCGCATGCACTTCCTTTCGCCAGTTACCCAGCTTCCGCTCATTGTTGTAATATTTGAAATCCGTCACGAATCCCAGTTTGTTCTTTTGAGAGACAGACTGTTCCAAATACTTGCCTTGCTTGTTGAACTTGGTGGTGGTCTCAATACGATTATCATCGTTGTATTCCGTCGTGGTGGCGACCATCAGATCACCGTCCGCATCGAAGTCATAGACCAACTTAACACGTCCGCTCGCGTCATACTCATACTGAGACTTCACCTTCAGCGAAGGGTCATAGAAACTCTTAGTGGCCAGCTTTCCATCCTCATCGTACTCATAGATACGCTTGCTGATAGTATCCCCATCCCTATCGAGGAAGGATACCGACGTGAACATGCCCTTCGAGTTGAACTTCTCCGTGTAGTCCCACTCACCATCCATACGGAAGAAGGATCCTTTCACCACATCGCCCGTCTCCGAGAGAACCGCATGATACTGTTTTTCCGTCACGCTCTTCACTTTGCCCCGAAGAGCCACATCCTCGCGATCACTGTGTTTATTACTATCCCCACAAGAGGAACAAAGCACGGAAAGGGAGACCAATGCCCCACATAACAACTTCTTCACCATTATAATTTTTCTATTAATTCAAGATCCATCTGTTTCTTGTCCAAATTGGTCTTCTTGATACGGACGACCACCTCGTCACCCAAACGATAGGTGCGACGATACTTCCTACCCGTCAGGCAATAATTCTTCTCGTCGAAGGAGTAGAAATCATCATCCAAATCTCGGATAGGGATCATACCCTCACACTTGTTCTCATTCAACTCCACATAGATACCCCACTCCTGAATGCCTGACACGACACCGTTGAAGGTCTGTCCGATCTTGTCCGACATGAACTCCACCTGTTTGTACTTGATGGAGGTTCTTTCCGCATTTGCGGCCACCTGCTCCATGTCGGAGCAATGCTTGCAATAATCCTCGAAGACGGTCTGATCGGCGCTCTTCTGTCCTGCCGCATAGCGGTCCAACAGACGGTGCACCATCATATCAGGGAATCGCCTGATTGGCGACGTGAAGTGCGTGTAGAAATCGAAGGCCAAACCATAGTGGCCCACATTGTCCGTGGAATAGATCGCCTTCGCCATGGAGCGTATGGTGATCGTCTCGATCAGGTTCTGCTCACGCTTGCCTTGCACCTGATCCAACAATCGGTTGATGGAGGAGGATACCTCCGTGTTCTTTCCGGTCGTCTTCAACTTATAGCCGAAGCGGGTGATGAACTGCGAAAGGTTAGCCAACTTCTCAGGGTCCGGCAAGTCATGGATACGATAGACGAAGGTTTTGGCCTTCTCGGACTTCTTCACCTTGCCGATGTGCTCCGCCACCGTACGGTTGGCCAAGAGCATGAACTCCTCGATCAGTTTGTTCGCATCCTTGGACTCCTTGAAATAGACGGACAATGGCTTGCCCTTCTCGTCGATCTCGAAGCGCACCTCCGTACGTTCGAAGGCGATGGCTCCCTTGGCGAATCGACGCTCCCTCAACTTCTTTGCGAGGGCGTCCAAGGTCAGGATTTCCTCCTTCATGTCGCCCTCCTTCGTCTCAATCACCTGTTGCGCCTCCTCATAGGCGAAGCGTCGGTTGGAGCGGATCACCGTATGGGCGATCTGATATTTCAGCACATTCGCGTCATCATCCATCTTGAAGATGACGGAGTAGCAACACTTGTCCTCGTCAGGGCGCAAAGAGCAGATCACGTTGCACAAACGCTCCGGCAACATAGGGATGGTACGGTCCACCAAATAGATGGACGTGGCCCTTTTGAACGCCTCCTCATTGATGATGTCACCCTCCTTGACGTAGTGGGTCACGTCGGCGATATGCACGCCCACCTCCCACTTGCCGTCCTCCAGCTTACGGATGGACAACGCATCGTCGAAGTCCTTCGCATCGGCCGGGTCGATGGTAAACGTAGGAATGCCACGGAAGTCTATGCGTCGGGCGATCTCATCGGCTGGTATCTCGTCAGAGATCTGATTAGCGGCCTCCTCGACCACCTGAGGGTAGCTGTACGGTAAACCGAACTCCACCAAGATAGCGTTCATCTCCGCATTGTTATCACCTGCGGAACCCAATATCTCAACGACCTCACCCACCGGGTTACGGTCACGCTTCGACCACTCCGTGATCCTCACAATCGCCTTGTCGCCGGTCTTTCCACCCTTCAGGTTATCCTTCGGAATGAAGATATCATTCACCAACAGACGATTATCAACCTGCAAGAAAGCATAATCCTTAGAGACCTCCAACTTACCCACGAAGGTGTCATGTCCACGTTGCAGGACGTCCAGCACCTGTCCCTCCTGGATGCATCCCTTGCGACGCGCGAAGAGGCGGACACGGACCGTATCGCCCACGATGGACTTGTTCAAGTACTTATCCATGATGAATACCTCCTCGCCACCATCCTCCGGCACGAGGAATATCTTTCCGCCCGTGCGACGCTCCAGCTTACCCACGATGGCACCGCTACGATTGTCAAGCCTATACTTCCCGCTCGAAGGGGAGAAGAGGAACTCCTGCAACACCAAGTCCTCCATCAGTTGGATCAACTGGCGCTTCTGGGTCATGTTCGAGATGCCAATCTCGAAAGCGACCTGCTTGTAATTATACGATTGTGTAGGATTCTGCTCGAAGAAACGGACCGTACGGTTCAACATCTCCTGCTTCGTGAGCTGCTTGCCCCCTGCAGGTTCCTTGGTCCGCTTATTTTTTTTAGAAGGCAAACTAGCCCTCGATTTCTTATTTGATTTTGCCATAATAATTCATTTCAAAAAAAATGTAACGTAAAAAACGTTGCTCAAATTTATAAAATTAAGAGATAACAACCGCCTACTAGGAAGAAAAAACTTCCAAACCCTCCCAGAATAGTAAATCGCAAATCGTTAAATAGTAAATAATTATCCAAAACGACTCAACTCCCAATTCAAAATTCTTAATTCTTAACTCTTAATTCCCCAAACGCTTTTCCCAAAGAAGCGATCAAGTCACTCGCCACCAAGCTCTCCTCCGACTGCTCCATCAAAGCGCAGTCTCCCGCCTTACCATGCAACCAAACGCCCAAGAGCGCCGCCTGGGAAGGCTCATAGCCTTGGGCCAACAACGAGAGGATGATACCCGTCAGCACGTCGCCACTCCCAGCCGTAGCCATACCCGCATTGCCTGTAGTATTGAAATGCAGCGAGCCGTCAGGGAAGGAGACGGAGGTATATGCACCCTTCAGCACCACCACGACCTGATGCTGAACGGACAACCCAATCTGTTTCATCCAACGGGCATAGCCGTCACATTTCACGCCCGAAATACGCTCAAACTCCTTCGGATGAGGGGTCAGGATCGTACCCTTCGGTATCTTGTTCCACAACGATGGGTTCTTTCCCAATAGATTCAATGCGTCCGCATCCATCACCAATGGTTTGTCGCCCACCTCCTCCAGCAGTTGAGCGAGCGCACGTCCGGAAGCCTCGGAAGTTCCCAAACCAGGCCCCACACCCACCGCACTATATTTCTGACATGCCGGAACGACAGAGAAGCACTCCTCCGAATCATCCGTCTGCACAATCGCCTCAGGCACAGAGATCTGCAAGACCTGCCGACAAGAAGAAGGCACATGAACGGTCAGCAAGCCACACCCCGAGCGCATGGCGGAGCGGGCAGCCAAAATAGCGGCACCGGTCATCTGCCTAGATCCAGCGATCAACAAAGCATGTCCGCAAGTTCCCTTATGGGCGAAACGGCTACGAGGACGAAGAATCGGTTTCAGATCCGCCTGCTCCGTCAAGAAGCAATTCGTCTCCGTCTCGGCGATCGCCTGCGCATGCAACTGAATATCCAGCACCCTCACCTCGCCCACGTACGCCTCGTTTTCAGGCAAGAGGAAAGAGAGCTTAGGAAACTGGAAGGTAAAGGTTTGGTTCGCCCGCACGATGGATTGCAGGTCATTGGAGCTATTGTCCTCCCCCATCAAGCCAGAAGGCAGATCGATGGAGACGATCCACTTGCCACTATCATTCATTTTATGAACGATCTCCGCATAGAGTCCAGACAAGGGGCGGTTCAACCCAGAGCCGAACAAACCATCGATAATGTAATCCGCTTCGATAACCAGTTGATCCGCTGAGGTGACCTCAACCACATGATGAGGGAACCTTTCGTTCAAATCCGCAAGGGCAGACTGGCAATCCGAGGAGAGCGTTCCTTTAGGGTTCACCAAGAAGGTAGAAACAGGCCGACCAATCATCAACAGATAGCGGGCGATCACCAACGCATCCCCACCATTATTGCCACTCCCCGCAATCACACAAAAGGAGGTCTCGTCAGAGACACACGTCAGCAACTCGTCAAAGAAGGCATGGGAGGCACGCTCCATCAACCGATACGGATGGATGGGTTCGTATTGTGCGGTTAGCGCATCAATCCTTTTTATCAGACTCGTTTGAAATAGTTTCATTATCTTCCCTCGGTTTATCCAATGACTCCATCAAGGCCGCCTCGTCCTCCACGTCAGCCGAATCACCCGGCCTCATATTGGCGACGGAACTGCGCAGATAGACACGAGCCGCTCCCGTGAGATCCACGCTATGGCCCAGTTTCTCCCGCTGATCCTGCGTGATGATCGAATGCTTCAACAACTTATCGCCCAGCAAATCGAAATAAGGAGCCAGGAACGGTTTCAGTTCCCGATTGTTGTCAAAAAACCACATGAATTTTTTCGGGCGTGGGATGATACTAGCCATAAAGATAGCCTCTTCCGGCGTCAATTCGGATGGTTCCTTGGAGAAGTAGAAATGTGAGGCCTGCCTTGCGCCGTAGATGTGCGGTCCCCATTCGATGATATTCAAGTATATCTCATACATTCTACTCTTCGAGACCAATCTGTTGTTCTCCACCAACCAGACAATCAGGGCCTCCTCCATCTTACGGAAAAGGTTCTTCTCCCTGCTAAGCCATAGGTTCTTCACCAGCTGCATAGAGATGGTACTACCTCCACGGGCGAAACGATGCTCTTTGATATCCTTCACGAGGGCAGCGTTCATAGCCGTCTCCAAGAACCCCTTGTGGCTGAAGAAAAACCCATCTTCCGAATAGAGAATCGCATGCCTCAAGTAAGGGGAAATACTATCCAGATGGACAAAGTCCGGGTTCGTTTCTCCGACGACGAAACTAGCATCCACCTCGCCATGGTCATAGGCGTTGTAGGTGAACGGACGGTTCACAGACGTGAAGTCCGTCTTGCCCTGCTGCACGATTGCGAAGTCACACTTATCCATGGAAGAACTGAACTTGAGGCTATCGATTTGGCTCATATCCAAGTCGAACAGGAGCCGATACGAGAGTTTTCCGCTGGTCTCCATCCCCTCCAGATTGGAGAAGAGCCCCTTAGGCAAGGCGTCGAAGAGCGTCTGCGCCTCGAAGCTATCACGACGCAGTTTCACGCAAAGATGAGGCGTCGTATCCTTCTTCTCGTAGAGCACATACGGGTTGAAGTGGAAACCGTTCACATTGAGGGAGCTTGAGCTATCCAACTCCAGACGGAGGGAGGGCTCCAACATAATATTCAACGCATAATGGAAAGTCATGGAATCCAAACAGACAGGCACACTGGCGAGCCGCTCGTTCGTCAAAGAGAATGGGACAAAGCGGAAGCTTCCCCTCCAATTCTCGCAACGCTTGTCGGTAGCGAAACAGACATCCATCGTATCGAAGCTGAAAGAGAAGACGTCCTCGTCCCGCCGAAAGGAGATCGGCAAGGATTGTGGAGTCGTCGGATATATGCGTAAAGAGCTAACGCCCTCATCCGACTCGTTCAGATCGCCCGTGACGACGAAACTCCTCTCGGTGAAGCGTCCATCAGCAGAAGACAACCGATAGATGATCTGTCCATCGAACAAACCGTTTTTCAAGGAGTTCTCAGGGAATGACAACCGACAGAGCTTACCATTCCGGTACCCAATCGCCAATACATCAGAGAGATGCATAGACTCAGGAATATATTTCAATACTTCCTTATACAAATGGACAAACGACTCGATCTTAGAAGGATGATCGCTCTTCTCCACCGAAGCCGTATCCGCATCACTGTTCAGCAAAAAAGCGTATCGCTTCGAGCCGTCAGGATTATTGTAGAAGAAACGCACGCCCTCCACATCCAACGTCTCCACATTTGCGCTGAAACGCAGCAAGTTGCTTAGGTTATAAGACAATTTGATTTTACGAACCGTGGCGAGGGTATCCTTCGTAGGCGTCAATAATAATACATCTGAAATGATCAAACGACGAAGGCCGTCCATTTGGGCAGAACCCACAGAGAGATCCGCATGAGTCTTTTGTTCCAGGGTTACGATATGCTTCTGGATGACGGACATCAGAATCTGCTCCCGCTTGGTAAACAACGAATAAGCGATAGCAAAGATTACAACAAAAAACAATCCGATAAAATAAAATTTCTTCCGATTCATTACGTCCTAACATCGTTTTTCTCAGGGCAAAGGTATGCAATTTTTCTATAAATATGCAAAACAAATGCCGGAATATATATTCATAAATCTTGTCGTATCCCTAAAAAGGGCAACCCATCAGACTTACTCGTCCACAAATTTCTCGCCATCCCATGACAGAGACCTGATAACCCGCACGCCCGAAAGGTATTCATAATCAATGATGGATTCACCATCACAGGACAAGTGGTAATGGATGTCCGTCGCATCCGAAGGGATGCTAGGAGAGTCGCCCAGATCGGAGAGTCGTACACGCTTCATTTTTTTCGATGCGATATCATACCGATAAAAGGTCAGTCCCTCATTTCTCGGATCGATCAAATGAGTGGATCTACGAACATCCAGGTTAGTGACAATCAACAGATGTTTACCGTCAGAATAATTCCAGCGACTGAGTTCGAGCAAAAAGATATTTTCGTCCGAGACAACAGGATTTGAATTATACTTCACGCAACCATTTTTTTCGTCCACGTTGATACTCCTACCCTTACTAATATGGCCCTTCTTCCATCCTTCCCAAACGAAACGTGTATCTTTATAGAATGGGACTGTATTCTTTAGAGAAAGGATAGCTTCCATGAAATCCGTCATTAATGGGTTCTTCCCTTTGCACTTAACGAGGATTTCCTCATTTCCGGTTGAGTCTACGGAAGGCGCCACCCCACCGAGGGATTCCTGCGCATAGGATAAATGGATGCCAGCGCACACGCCAAGGAATATAAGAAAGATGTATCTTTTCATATCTATGACTAAAATAGTTTCTATAGAAAGCAAAGATAAGGGAAAGAGAAGCTTTTTTTTGTATAGATGTGACAAATTTTCAATCGTCTGCTGAATTCCGGTCCGGTACGGACAAAAAAAGGGGTCAACCCGAAAGGATTGACCCCGAAGACGGCGGCGACCTACTCTCCCACTATACGCAGTACCATCGGCGCCGGCGGGCTTAACTTCTCTGTTCGGAATGGGAAGAGGTGGGACC